>ERZ778025.129-NODE-129-length-238806-cov-13.595897_pt1 | contig 238806 bp, 199 predicted proteins | sample MGYA00375755_ERZ778025 | MGnify/ENA primary metagenome ERZ778025 (study PRJEB29350, sample SAMN05389825) | bioreactor metagenome | isolation source: Thiocyanate bioreactor | place: South Africa: University of Cape Town | collected 2014-03-17 ...
TCCAGCTTTCCACAGCGGTATCGATCACTTGCCCGCTAATGGAGCGGCATTGGGCCTAGACCCGCCGCCACGAAGCGCCGCCTGCGCGAACAGCCGGTCCTCGACAGAGCCGTCGCGGCCACTCCGGCGCTACGGCTCGGTCTCGCGCAGACGTCCCAGCGTCCGCGCGAGGCCGACGGCCGCCGCGAAGAAGCCGCGCCTCGAGTCGCAGCACAACCCGTCAGCAGGGATCAGGCGCAAACGTCCCGATCGCTCGCTCCGGGCCGGTCAGAGCACTTCCGTTGCGGACCGGTTCGCGCCGCCGCCTCGTGTCGACCTAGATTCGATGCGTGGATCCCCAGGCCGTCTACTCGATCTCAGAGACGCTCCACCGCGATCCGCAAGCGGTGCTGTTTCGAGCGAATCGGCGAGCGGATGGCCGCCATGTCCTGCTCAAGGTGCTGGGCCCTCGTGCGACGAACAAGCGAGATCTCGAGCGGCTGAAGAACGAGCTCGAGATCGGCGCCTCCTCTTGCACGCGGCACATCGTCCATCCGCTCAAGCTCGAGAGCCTCGGTGGATCTCCGGCGCTGGAGCTCGACGATCCGGGCGGCGGGCCGCTCGAGCAGCTCCTACGCGACTGCGAGCCCATGCCCATCGGCACCTTTCTCGAGCTTGCGTGCTCGATCGCCAGCGCACTCGCAGAGCTGCACCGGGAAGGGATCGTCCACAAGAACGTGAATCCGACGAACATCCTCGTGTCCCGCGAGACGTCGGAAGCCTGGCTCTTCGATCTCGGCCTCGCCTCACGAATTCCGCGCGAACATCAGAGCTTCGTCCCCTCGGAGCTGATCGAGGGATCGCTTCCGTACATATCTCCCGAACAGACCGGTCGAATGAATCGTTCGATCGACAAGCGCACCGACCTCTATTCGCTCGGCGTGACGTTCTTCCGGATGCTGACCGGAAGGCTGCCCTTCGAGGCCAGCGATCCCGTCGCCTGGGTCCACAATCACGTCGCGAGGCCGGCGCCGGCGCCGTCCGCGATCACCCCTGGGATCCCCGCACCGCTCTCGGCGCTCGTGCTGCGCCTCCTCGCGAAGATGCCGGATGACCGGTACCAGACCGCCGGCGGTCTTCTCGCGGACCTGAAGCGGTTCCGCAGCATGCAAAGGGCCGGACTCGAGCTCGCGTCGATTCCGCTCGGGCAGGATGACGTCTCGGATCGCCTCCGGACCCCGCAGCGACTCTACGGCCGCGCTTCCGAACGCACCGAGCTTCTCCGCGCCTTTCGTCGCATGGTCGAGAGCGGAGAGCCGGAGCTCTGTCTCGTGTCGGGCTACTCGGGGGTCGGCAAGTCGTCGCTCGTCCACGAGCTGCTCCGCTCGATGACCGGCGCGCGCGGATTCTTCCTCTCCGGCAAGTTCGACCAGCTCGGACGCAGCGTCCCGTATGGGATCATCATCGAGGCCTTCCGAACTGCGCTGCGCGAGCTGCTGGGAATGCCGGAGGAGCGTCTGAGCATCTGGCGCGAGGAGCTCCGGCAAGCGCTCGGCCCCCAGGGCCGGCTCGTCACCGAGCTCCTCCCCGAGCTGGAGCTCATCGTGGGGCCCCAACCGCCCGTGGCGCCTCTGCCTCCGATCGAGGCTCAACCGCGGTTCCATGCGATCTTCGAGCGGTTCCTCGGCGTCCTGGCGCGCAAGGCGCATCCGGTGGTGCTCTTCCTCGACGACCTCCAGTGGAGCGATCTCGCGAGCCTTCGCCTGCTCGAATACCTGCTCCTCCAGCCCGAGACGCATCACCTGCTCGTCGTTGGCGCCTACCGGGACAACGAGGTCGATGCGGGCCACCCGCTGCCGGCGACGCTCCACCGGCTGAAGGCCGCGGGCTGCCGGACCACGGAGCTCGCGCTGCGCCCGCTCGGTCCGGAGCACATGGCGGAGCTGGTAGCGAACGCCGTGTACCTCCCGGTCGAGGAGGCGCGTCCACTCGCGAACGTCGTCGAAGAGAAGGCGGGCGGAAATCCGTTCTTCGCGATCCAGCTCCTCACGGTGCTCGAGGAGGAGCGCCTCCTGCGGTTCGACCCCGGCGAGCGTCGATGGACCTGGGACCTTTCGAGGATCCGCGAGAAGGAATACACGGACAACGTCGTCGACCTCGTCATCTCCCGGATCGGACGCCTGCCCCAGCGTTGCCGCGACTCGCTTCGACTCGCGGCGTGCATCGGGAACTCCACCGATCTCGAGACCCTCGCCGCGGTGTCCGAGGAATCGATCGATGAGCTTCGCCAGGACCTCGTTCCCGCGCTGCAAGAGGGGCTGGTCCTTCGCTCCGGCACCAACGTCCGCTTCCTCCACGATCGGGTGCAGCAGGCAGCCTACGAGCTCGTCCCCAAGGACCAGCGCGAGTCGATCCACCTCCGGATTGGACGCCTTCTCCTCCGGGCAACGCCGCCGGATAAGCTGGACGAGCAGATCTTCTCGATCACGAACCAGCTCAACCGGGGTCGACGACTCCTCGAGCCGTCCGAGAAAAGCCGTGTCGCCGAGCTGAACCTCGCCGCCGGCCGCAAGGCGATGGCGGCCGCCGCCTTCGGTGCCGCGTCGAGCCACTTCGCGACGGGCGCGGGACTCCTGCGCTCCGAGGCCTGGCAGGATCGCTACGAGCTCGCTTTTCCGCTGCACCTCGGGTGGGCGCAGGGCGCGTTCCTCTCGGGAGACCGGGACGCGGCCAGACGCGTCCTCGCGCTCCTCCGCGGGCGTGCACGCGACGCGCGCGACGTGGCCTCGGTCGCCGTGGCCGAGATCTATCTCCACATCGTCCGAGACGAGCTCCTGGAGGCCATCGAGGTGGCGCTCGCTTGCCTGCGGACCTTCGGAATCGAATGGCACCTGCGTCCGACGGAGGAGGACGTGCGCCGCGAGTACGAGGCCTTTCGCGGGAGTCTCGGCGACACGCCCATTCCGGACCTCGCGGGGTTGCCCCCGATGGAAAACGAGGAGGCGCTCGCCATCACGAGCATCATCGCGGCCGTGGCCGTCGCCGTCCTCTGCACCGACCGCGGTCTCCTGGCCGTCATCGCCTGCCGGAGCGTGGCTCTATGCATCCGGTTCGGCAACTCGGACTCCGCGGGCACGAACTATCTTTGGCTGGGGATGATCCTGGCCGATGTCTTCGGCCGCTACCAGGACGCCTATGACCTGGGCCGGCTTGGCAGGCAGCTGGTCGATCGGCGCGGCCTCGAGGGGCACATGGCGAGGGCCTACCTCTTGTCGGCCTTCACGAACCAGTGGAGGGAGCCCCTCGCGGCCGGCGCGGCCCTCGCTCGACGAGCGTTCGACGGGGCAGTTCGAGTAGGGGACATCACGTACGCTTGCTACGTCCGCTGGGACGTGATTTCGCTCCTCCTCGCGATGGGTACGCCGCTCGAGGAGGTCCGGCGCGAGTGCGTCGCCGCGCAAGCCTATGTCGAGAAGGTCGAATATCCCCTCGTCTCGGCCGTCGTGACCAGCCAGCTACGTCTCACGCTCAGCCTGCAAGGGGAGACCTCGGGGCTCTCTTCGTTCAGCGGCGACGGGTTCGACGAGCGCGCCTTCGAAGCGCACCTGGAGTCCAAGCTGCCGGCCATGACGCTCGCGATCTGCTGCCACAACCTGCGCAAGCTCCAGGCGAGCTTCTTCGCGGGCGACTGGGACGGGGCCCTCGCAGCGGCGCGGCGAGCCGAGGAGCTGCTCTGGAGCGCGCCTTCGTTCACGGAGGTGCCGGAGTTCCACTTTTTTCATGCACTCACGCTGGCCGCATCGGTACGGAGACCTCCGGCAGAGACGCAGCTCCTCGACGCATTGAAGGCAGTGCAGGAGAGATTCCGCATCTGGGCCGAGGGCTGCCCGAGCAATTTCGGCCACAAACACGCGCTCGTCTCCGCCGAGATCGCGCGGCTCGAGGGGCGCACCGCCGAGGCGACGCAGCTCTACGAACAAGCCATCGTGACGGCGCGCGCTGGCGGCTTCCTCCAGAACGAAGCCATCGCATTCGAGCTCGCTTCCCGGTTCTACCGCGAGCGCGGCTTCATGCCCATCGCCGACCTCTATCTTCGCGACGCAAGAAGCCGCTACCTCGCCTGGGGCGCCATCGGGAAAGTCCGCGACATCGACCGACGCTATCCCCAGCTCGTCGAGGTGAGCGTCGCCGCTCCCTCCGCGACGCTCACTCTGCCGGCAGAGCAGCTCGATTGGATGGCGGTGACGAAGGCGACCCAGGCGATCTCCAAGGAGATCGTCTGGGACCACCTCGTCGATCGCCTCGTGCGTGTGGTCTTGGAGCAGGGCGGCGCGCAGCGCGCGTGCTTCGTCTTTCGGCGGGACGGCGCGCTGGAGATCGACGCGGAGGCCACTGCCACGGAGCTCGGCATCGAAGCGAAGAGGGTGAAGACCCCGCTCTCGGCGGACCGCGCCGCCACCTCGATCGTCCAGCTCGTCTTGCGCACCGGCGAGCCCGTCGTTCTCGACGATCCCGCCGACATCGATTGGGCACGGACCGACGCCTACGTCGCGCGCAGGCGTCCGAGATCGCTCTTGTGCCTTCCGATCGTGAGGCAGTCCGAAGCGATCGGCGCCCTCTATCTGGAGAACGATCTGGTCGCCGGGGCATTTCCCGCGCCGCGCCTGGCGGCGCTCGAGCTCATCGCGAGCCAGGCCGCGGTGTCGATCGAGATCTCCCAGTTGCTGTCGCGGGAGCAAGAGCGCCGCGAGTCGGCGGAGGAGGAACGGCGCCATACCCAGCTGCTCGCCGAGATCACCGCGGCGCTCTCGCAATCGCTCGTCGTCGATGAGCAGGCCCGATTGCTGGCGAAGACCTGCATCCACTTCCCGGCGAGTGCTTCGTTCGTCTATCTCGTGGACGAGCGCGGACTCTTGCGCTTTCGCGGCGTAGCGACCGCGAGCCCGATGGAGGAGCCGCGGATGGACGCACTCCGAAGCTACGCGCCTGCCGCCGAATCTTCCGACCTCGTGGCCCAGGCCCTGCGGACGGGCTCTCCGATCCTCGTCTCCTCGCTGGACGACACCGCGCTCGGTGTCGGGGCCGGAAACGATGAACACGTCGCGCTCCTGCGTGCCGTCGGCATCGGATCCATGATGGCGGTACCGCTCGTGTCGCGCCGCCAAACGTTCGGCGTCCTCGCGATCGCTCGGGACGCGCAAGCTCGCGCGTTCGAGCCTCGCGAGATCGAGCTTCTATCCACGATCGCCTGGCGCTCCGCGATCGTCATCGACAGCGCCTCGCTCTACGACGCCGCGCAGAAGGCGATCCGCGCTCGCGAGGAGTTCCTCTCCGTCGCGTCGCACGAGATGCGCACGCCCCTGACGAGCCTCAAGTTGACCATGTACCAGCTCGAGCGACGGCGGACGAAGATGTCCACACCGCAACTCGAGGCGGCGGTGGCGCTCGCGAGTCGACAGACGCATCGCCTCGAACGCCTCGTCGATACCCTCCTCGACGTGACGAGGGCAAGGTCGGGCCAGCTCGACCTCCGCGTCGAAGACGTCGATCTTCATGCTCTCGTCGAGGATGTCGCGGCCCAACTCGCGCAGGATCTCAGACGCCAAGGCACGCCCCTCGAGCTCCGGTCCGAGGGAGCGATCGTCGGTCGATGGGATGAGCTACGGCTCGAGCAGGTCGTCACCAACCTTCTCTCCAACGCGATGAAGTTCGGGAAGGGCAAGCCCATCGAGGTGACGATCTCGCAGCATGACGCGAGCGCGCGGCTCTCGGTCACCGACCACGGACCGGGGATGCGCGACGAGGTCCGGCAGCGACTCTTCCAGCAGTTCTCGCGCGGCGTCTCGGACCGCCACCACGGAGGGCTCGGGCTCGGGCTCTACGTCACACGCATGATCGTGGAGGCGCACGGAGGCCGGATCGACGTCGAGACCGAGCTCGGTCGAGGCTCGACGTTCACCGTGGAGCTACCGCTGATCCCCACCCGATGATGGCGCGTGGCCCTGCCCGCTCGCGCGACCGCCGGCAGTCAGTAGGGGAGTGGCCGCCGCGGGAATAGTCGACTGCGCGGAGTTGAGGACTACTCGGCAGCTGCGCCCACTCGTCGGCGTCGAACGCACCCCGCCACGATCGAGAGCCACTACAGACCGAGCAGGGAAACGCCGGCAGTCAACTTGAGGTCGCTGGGCTGCACTGCAGGCGACGAAGCTCCGCTTGCTCTGAGCGGGGGGCGCGCGGCGCTCGGGCTCGCGTCACCTGCCCCTTTCGACCCATTAATTATCACGCTCTTCGTGAAAAAGGGGCAGCTTCCTTCGATCACGCGGTTTTGGCTTCATCGCGTCATGACCGAGTCCGTCGTCTCCAGCTATTTCACGCCTCGATCCGCTGTCGAACGGAGGCGGGCGCCGTCGCTCGTCGACGTCTCGCTCGATCCAGTTCAGCGAGCCGCAATCGATCTGCCACCGGAACGCCCGCTTCTCGTGCTCGGCGAGGCTGGGCACGGCAAGACCACCGTCCTCCTTCACCGAGTCGCGCGGATCTGGAGAGCTTCGGGACGGTCGCTCCGCACAGCGATCCTTGTTCCAACCGAGGGCCTCGTGCGCCTCGTCCAGCCGCTTCTCCGGCGGCTCGGGGTCGACGTCGAGGTCTGGACCTTCGACCGCTTCGCGGAGAAGCAGGCCCGGCAGGCGTTCCGTCGACTTCCGCCCGAGAGCGAGCTCACACCACCGAGCGTGATGCGCCTCAAGCGAAGCCCGGCACTACGCCCGATGCTCGAGGAGATCGCGTCGCGCGGCCCCGGCATCATCGATGACGACGCCGATGCGCCCGTACGCAGGTCGCGCTCACACGTCTCGCGAGGCGATCTCCAGCACCTCTTCGGCGATCGTGTGCTCATGGAGAAGGTCGCGCGAGCGGGAGCGCTGCCGGCGCACGTCGTGGAAGACATCCTCGAGCGGACGCACATCCAGTTCGTCCTCACGACCGAGCGCGAGTTGGCACACGTCACGGATCGCGAGCGCCTCGTGGCGGTCGATGGCCGCGCGCTCGACGAAGGCACGGCCACGGGGCATGCGACGACCGTCGACGTCGAGGACTATCCGGTGCTCTTCGAGATCGATCGGCTCCGGGCGGAGCGCCGTGGTGCGAAGCCAACCGCACCGCGGTCCTTCGACCTCATCGCGATCGACGAGGCGCAGGAGCTCGCGCCGCTCGAGCTCGCATTGATCGGGCGGAGCCTGGTGCCTGGAGGCTCGCTGGTCGTCTCCGGCGATGCCGATCAGCACACCGACGAGACGAGCACGTTCCTCGGTTGGGAGGCCGTCATGCGGGAGCTCGGGGTCGTCGACCACGCGACCACGACGCTCGAAATCGGCTATCGCTGTCCGCCCGAGATCGTCGATCTTGCACGCGCCGTCCGTGACGGCACTACAAAGGCGCCCGTTCCCATCGACGTCTTCGAGGACGATCGCTCCCTCGCCGATGCGCTCGGTCCCGCGATGGCCGAGGTGCTCGAGCGGGATCCGCGCACGTCGATCGCTGTCGTGTGCCGGCATCCGCTCCCAGCACGCCGGCTCGCTGCGATGCTCCGCGCGAGCGTGCCAGCGCGGGTCGTCTTCGACGGACGATTCCTTCCGCGAGGCCCGGTACAGGTCAGCATCGTCTCCGACGTCAAAGGCCTCGAGTTCGACTACGTCCTCGTCCCCGATGCCGATGCGCGGACCTGGCCCGACGACGCTGCAGCCCGTCGCGCAATGTACGTCGCGATCACGCGTGCCCGCCACCAGGTGCTTCTTACGTGCATCGGTGAGCCGACACCGATCGTACCGCGGCGTGGCGATTGATTGACGAGTCCCTCGGAACGCAACAGAGGCCGGTCAGCTCGGAGAAGCCGGCCGCCGAGACGCCCGCACGAGCCAAGCAGCGACGGGCGAGCAGAGCGCGATAACCCCAGCGGCGAACAGGTACGGCACCACCGCGCCGAGCAGACGGCCGTCGAAGCCGAGACGACTTCGCCACGCGAACGGAACCGTAAGCCCCCATTGCCGGTCGATCGCGTCGGCGCCAAGCTGAAGCGTTCGGCGACGGGCGGGCAGCGAGCTCCGCGGAAGATCGGGAAGCGAGGCCTCGAGTCTGCCGCCCCCACGTGCGCTCTGAGCTCGCCGACTTTGCGGCTCGCGGACAGCGAGGGGCGACTATGCTGGCGCCGACCGCCCATGGCACAGCCTACGTCCTCCCTCGCCCTCTCCCCGTCCTTCGCCTCGAACCTCGCGGAGGTCCTGCGACGTACGCTGGGCACCCCCGGCGCGATGCCCGAGGACTGGGAGCCGCGCGCGACGACCTACGATCTTCCGCGCTTCGACTCGGAGACGCAGTTCGCGGCGCGGCTCGACGCGGCGCTCGCGCGCATCGTCGCCGACGACGTCACGGCTCCCGAGGCCGTCCGCGACGCGCTCTACGGCTGTGGTCTCCCCTACGACTACGCGCGCCTCGGTCAGCCGCTCTCGACGGTCTACGAGCTCCTGCAGAGAGCGCGCACCGGCGCCTCGCGCGCCTTCTCGTTCGCGTCAGTGACGAAGCCCTGGCTCAGCGTGATCGAAGTGCCCGGACGCACATTGCCCGTGCGCGTCTTCGCGGATGGCGAGCTCCCCGTTTCGGAGGCCGAAAAGGCGCGACTCCGCGAGCAGGGCGTCGAGCTCCACGAGCGACACGAAGGCCCCGTCACGTCGCGTGACGACGCGATCACCGTGCACGTGCTCGCCTCTCCTTTCACCGGCGACGTGGGCGCGCAGCCGGCCGACGCCGTCTGTTTCGCGGTGCCCAACGGCGGAGTCTTGCTCATCCGCGACGAGGCGCGCATCCCGCCCGCGGGCATTCAGCTCATCCGCAAACGCACCGTTTCGGCGCTCCTCGCGGTCGACGCCCTGCACGCGCTCGAGCGCGACCTCGGGCTCACGCCGAGCGCCGAGCCCACGTCGACGCCGGCCGCGTGTGACGCGAAGCTCCGCGCGCTCTTCCCGGAGATCACCGAGGCGCTGTACTTCTGCACCGGGCTCGCCGCGGAGGCCGCCGTGTTCGCCGCCGCGGCCGACGTTCTCGGTCCCACGCCCGTCACGTTCTTCTATGCGGAGAACGGCTACGGCGGCACCGGACAGCTGATCTCCGAGGTGCTCGCCCCACGGACGTCGCTGACGCCCGCGCCGCTACCCGTGCTCGGAACGGACGCCGAGGGCCGCGCGATCACGCTCGTCGACGGAATCCTCGCGCGGCTCGACGCGCTCGCCGGCGCGCCCGCGGTCGTCTTCCTCGAGACCCCGACGAACCCCGAGCTCCAGGCACACGACTTCGAGAAGCTCGTCGACGGCCTGCGCGCGTACGCGGCGCGCTGGGGACACCGGATCCCCGTCCTCGTCGACACGACGCTCGCGCCGCTCTACCCGGTGTTCCAGCTCGGCTGCGCGAAGGACTGGCCGTTTCTCCTCGTGAAGAGCGGCTCGAAGTATTTCACGAAGGGCAAGACGACGCTCGGCGTCGCCGCATGCGCCTCCGATCCGATCGCGAAGAGCATCCTCGCCCGCGCGCGCGCGCTGGGGAGCGACGCCGACTCCTTCGCGCGCCTGTCGCAGCTCGCCGACCTCGAGGCGGGCCTCTCGGATCTCAAACCGCGCATGGCGACGATCCGCGCCCACACCCTGCATCTCGTCGATGGCATTCGCGCGGCGCTCGCGGCGCGCGGCCGGGACGTCACGCTCTACGCCATGACCGAGGCGCAGGCGCGTGAAGGGCTCGACTGCGGCCTCGTCTCCTTCTACTTGCCGCCGGCGCCGACAGACCGCGCGGATCTCGTCGACGAGTTCGTCGACCACCTGCTCGCCGCGGCGCCTTCGCTGGTCAAGAGCCGCGTGAGCTACGGGCAGTCGACGGGTGGCGGCAAGCCGGATTGGTTCTACGTCATCAACCCGCAAGAATCGACGCAAGGCTCCTTGCCTCAGGCCGTCAAGGACGCGCAGAAGCGCGACAACGTCCAGATCTGCCGCGTCTCGGTCCCCGAACACGCGGACGTTGACGCGCTGCTCGCCGCGATGGAGCCGTTCTTCACGCGAAAGTTCGGCCCGCGCTCGTAGCAGCGTAGCCCCGCCGCCACGAAGCGCCGCCTGCGCGGACGCCACCCGAACTTCCTATCGAGCTGGTCGGCCAGCGCCGGCCGGGCCACGGCATAGTGGCCCTCGATGACTTCCTGGCCGATCGGCGTGGGGTTGGCGGGGTTGCCGGTCCACTTCAGCCCTTGGCGTGCGGGCAGCCCGCGAGCGCGCTCGCCCGTGCGTCCCCGAACGCGGCGCCAAGCAAGGCCAGGTTCAGCGACGTCAGCTTCGCGAGCTGCGGCAGATCGAAGAACGCGGTCACCGACGGCAACGGCAGCGTGGTGTTCACGTGCCGGATCGGCGCGAGCGTGAACAGCTTCACGGCACGCGCGACGAGTCACGCCGCCGCGTTGATGTCGGGGTTCTCGAGCAGCTTCTTCGTGTAGCCCCGCTTCGCGACGTTCAGCATCGCGCGACCTACGCGGTCGGTGTCGGTGACGATTGCCGGCTTCACGAGCTTCGTCAGGGCCATGAGCGGCCAAATGAGGGGATACAGCACGTTGTAAAGGCGGGTCCGTGACCGGATACCGTCCAACGGCTCGATCATCCCAGGCCGGAAGACGTAGACGTCTTTGAACGGTATCGCGCGCACCGCTTCTTCCGTCTTTCGTTTCACGCGCGCCCACATCGCCTTGCCGTCCGCGCCCGTGCCGCTGACGAGCACGAACGTCATCGTCGGACGAACGAGCACCTTCGCGGCCGCGAGCGTGAAGTCGTGCGTGACGCGCGTGTAGTCGGCTTCACTCATACCCGCCGAGGTGACGCCGAGGCACCAGAAGCAGGCGTCGGCGTCGAAGGTCGCCTCCAGGCCGGAGAAGTCCTCGAAGTTCGTGTGAACGAGCTCGCGCAGCTTCGGATGCGTTCGCTGCTCCTGAGGGATCGGCGAGCGCACGACGACGAGCACCTCGCGAACGTCGGCGTCGCGCAAGCACGCTTGCAGGACCCCCTGCCCCACCATGCCCGTCGAGCCGAAGATGATGACCTTCATACCCGTGGACCGTAGCGCGAGACGCTCGCGGCCAGGAGGGGCGTGAGCGCGAGCGTCCCGCGAGGGTGACGAGAAAGAGGCACGGCGATCGTGCGCCCGCGGCGGCCAGCGGCACGCTTTCGGTTCAGAGCCAGGTTGCGAGCAGCGACGAGGACCTCGTCGGTCTCCAATCGGTTGCCTCAGTTCTACGACAGCGGCCAGGACCGAAGGTTCGACGAGCTCGGTCGAAATCGGCGGCACGAGCTCATCGCGAGTCAGAACACGAGACCGAACAAGAGCGAACCTTCCGTTCTCAAGACGGAGGGACGATGCAATTCTCGTTCGCCCTGCTCTGCGGAGACGATCACGAATCTCGGGCGTGCGAGTGAGCCACCGCCGCGAACGTCGACCCCGATTCGATACCTGCGCCCCAGGTCCCACTCCGCGCCAAGTCCGACAAAAGCCATCATCGCGGTGCGCCGGAGGTCGGACGTCTCCGCGCCCCCGAGCCCGTGCGCACGAACGTCATCGATCGCCGCGCCGGCGCACCCATGCAACCTCGCACGAGCGAGGCCGGGAATCGGGAGGCGTCCGCACAGATCGAGACTCGCGCCCATCGCCGAGAGCTCGGCCCCGAGGCCCCAACGGATCTCCTCTTGAGGAAGGAACGCGCGAACGCCTGCGCGTGCTCGGAGCCAGCTCGCTTCGTAGTCGAACGACGCGTTCGCTCCGAGTCCCATGCGAGGCAAGAGCCCGGATGCGAATCCGACACCTACACTGGGGGTGAAGCGCGCGTCGTCGGTCGGCGCGCGCTTCACCGCAGGCATCTCGCGCTCCGGTCGCGCCTTCGGCGGGTCGACCAAGGTGAGCGAGAACGGCACCGCGCCCGGCTCTTCCACGCGATCAGGCGGAGGGTGGATCTCGTCGATCGGTCGGTCCACGAGCGGGGCGCGCGTACGAAGTGCCGCGAGCGCGACGAGGAGCGCCGCTGCTCGTGCGACGCCGTCACAGCTGTTGGCCTCGAGCGTCCGCTCGCCCCGTCCATGCACCGTCCGGGTGCGAATGTGCAGCTGCCATCCGTCGCCGCCCGCGATGGGCGGAGTCACCTCGGCGATCGCTAGGACGTCGTCCGCTTCCTTCGCCTGCGCGAGCGCGGCACGCGCTCGCTGGAGCACGACGGATGCCGGCGGACACCCCGGCACGTCGGGCCATTCGATGCGCAAGGCCGGCGCCGCCTCCGCCGTGCGGACGACCATGGTGATCGCAACCGCGCCAGCACACGCAGCCGCGCGGACGGAACGCACCATAACCCCCAACTTTAGAGCATTCGGACGAGCTCCAACCATGATCGCGGTTGAGCACGACCGTAGCTGGCGCCGCTTCAGGCTCAGCCGTCGTGCACCTAGCGCCTCCGCCAGAAATTCGACCGACCGCGAACAAGATCTGTGACGAAGGTCGCTCGACAAACACACACACCGGCCTGTGCTTGCCGGCGACAGCCTGTCACTCCCGCACTCGCGAAGCCGGTGTACGGCCACCGATGACGCCGCGGAGACGACCGACTTTCGGGCGCTCTACGACCAATTCTTCCCGCTCGTCTGGAAGTGGGCAGCCCGTTTCGGCATCCCTCGCGACGCGCTCGACGACGTCGTCCAGGAAGTCTTCCTCGCGATCCACGCCCAGCTCGGTCAGTTCGAGGGCCGATCCTCACTCAAGACGTGGGTGTTCGGCGTCACCCTCGGCGTCACCCGCAACTACCGGCGCAAGCGGACGACCGGCCCGGCGGGTGACGGCTGCGAAATGGATTCGTTGCCCGACAGCGTCGCTCACCCGGAGGCCGCCGCCGCGCACACCGAAGCGCTCTCGCTCCTCCAGCGGATCCTGAACGAGCTCGACGTCGAAAAACGGGAGGTGTTCATCCTGGCCGAGCTCGAACAGCTCAGCTTGGCCGAGATCGCGACGCTCCTCCAGATAAGCAGCAACACGGTGACCTCGCGACTTCGACTTGCGCGAGAGGCAGTGCAGATGCGGTGGGAACGCGCGAAGGCACGCGATCAGTGGAGATCTCGATGAGTGAAGGTAGCGACTTCGACCGCTTTCTCGAGGCCGTTCGCGCCGACCACGTCGCGAGCTCAGCCAACGACGACGACGCGCGACGGGTGGAAGCCTCTCTCGCGTCGCGCCTCCCCTTGCGTCGGCCCCTTCCGCCCATCGTCGCCACAGCGCTCGCGACGACACAGAGCTCCGCCGCGGCCGGCTCGAGCGGCGGGGCCTCCCCCGCTTCGACGACGAGCCGCGAACTGGCCAAACGCAGCTGGTGGACGAAGTCGCTCGCCGTCCTCGTCCCCGTCATCGGGCTCCCACTCGCCACGTATTCGCTCACGACCGCGTTCGCGGGTTCCGACCAGGCGCCGGCGCCGCCATCTGCGCCGATACCGCCGTCCGCACTCGTCGTCGAACGCGCTCCCGGGGCCGTATCCGACCCCGTGCCGTCGAGCGCGCTCACGAATACCGCGCCCCCGGCGACGCTCACTGGCCCCGGAGAGTTGCCTGATGCCACGCTCGGACGCGCCGCTCGACCGAGCCCCGCCCACGGCCGTCGCGCCGGAACACTCGATGCCGAGCTCGCGCTCCTCGGCGAAGTCAACGCAGCGCTTCAAGCGCATCGCGCCGCGCGTGCGCTCGCGCTGATCGACGAGCACGACCGGCGCTTCGCGAGCGGCGTCCTCGCGCCGGAGTTCGCCGGTCAACGCGCGGTCACGCTCGCTGCACTCGGTCGTCACGCCGAAGCGTGCGCCCAATCGAAGAAGTTCCTCGCAAAGTACCCGAACTCCCCTCTCGTACCCCAGGTGCGCTCCTCATGCGTCGACCCGACCTCCAGCCGATAACCGCCGTAGCCACTGTGGGGCTCTTGGTTGCCCTCGGGCTCGCGAGCTGCGCTCAGTCCGACGCCGTCGTCGCGCGCGACGCGTCGGTCGCGCCTAGCTTCGTTTCACCGGATGCATCCACCATCGACGCGGCCTCGCAGGACTCCGGCATCCTGATGTGCTCCGTGACGACGTGCTCCGAGCCGTGGGCGACTTGCCCGACGTCCGCGTTCCCGTGCGATGCCAACCTCCTGACCGACGACGACAATTGCGGACAATGCGGAGTTCGTTGCGGAGGGGAACGGCTGAATTTCAGCACGTGGACGTGCGTCGAGGGACAATGCACCTTCAGCTGCACGGGCAGCTTCCGCAACTGCGACAAGGATCCGAGCAACGGCTGTGAGGTCGACTCCAACTACGACGCGAAGAACTGCGGACAGTGCGGGCACGAGTGCGCGGAAGACGAATCATGCGAGCTGGGCACTTGCGTCGACAGATGCGGCACGGCTCCCACCGGTCAAGACCGATGCGGCCTGACGTGCACCAACCTGGATAGCGACGATCGAAACTGCGGAACCTGCGGCGTCGTCTGCGACCCCACCGGCCCCAACCAGCCCGCGCTTCACTCCTCGATGTATTACGGATGCGGCGGCGGGAAGTGCGGAGTACCGAAGTGCAAAGACCGACACCGCCGCAATTGTAACAAAGACTTGAGCGACGGCTGCGAAGCCGACGCCCTCACCAACGAACGGTGCGGCGCGTGCGACAGAGCTTGTGCCGAGGGCAAGCTCTGTATGTACGACAACAACGGGTACTATTGTCTCTGCGCGGACGGCTACGAACGTTGCCCCTCCGCGAGCGGCTCCGTGACGTGCGAGGACCTCGCGCTCGATCCGGAAAACTGCGGGGCGTGCGGCCACGTCTGCCCAGGCAAGCAATGGCCGCACTTCATCCCGACGTGCAACTCCGGCGTCTGCGGGGGCGTATGCCAGGAACACTACGCCGACTGCGACCGCCTCAGTGACAACGGCTGCGAGGTCAATACGCGCGTCGACAATCGGAACTGTGGAGCGTGCGGAAACGCCTGCTTGCCCGACCAGGTCTGCTCCGAAGGCAAATGCTTGGTAGCGCCCTGCAATACGGGAGAAACGACCAAATGATTCCCCGTATCCACGGCGCCGGACGCCGTCGCATCGCCGTAGCCCTCGCGCCTCCGCTCACGCTCTTGTCCATGGGCCTCGTTTCGATTCAGGGGTGCGCCACGGCGAGCGAGGCGGCACCACCGGTCGAGGAGGATGCCGTCGTCGTCGTACCTTCTCCAGATTCGGGAGATCCCGACGGTGGCAGCGCAGAAGCGTCGATTCCCGACGATGCCGCGACGGATAAGGAGGCCCCCTGCGGCGTGGGCAATCTATGCCGCGTACAGACCCCTCTCGCAAGCGGCTCCATCGCCGCCATGAGCGGACGCTCGAAGAACGACGTTTGGGCCACCGGTTCGTCAGGTTTCATCATGCGGTGGGACGGCCAGCAATGGCTCGCGCTCGAGCCGGGTGGACCGGACACGTTGACGAACATCTTCCTCACGCCCGACGAGCTGTGGGGCGTCGCGGGCAACCTGATCGTGCGACGTAACGTCGACCCGACGAGCATCCGCGACGTACGGTGGTTCTCGGTCGGCGAGCATCGATACCTGACCGGCATCGCCGTGCTCGCGAACGGCGATCCCTTCGTGCTCCGCTCAGCGTCGTGGGAGTCCGGAACCGCGCCGGACTGCCTCGCGAAGATCCAGAACTTCGACGCCGGCGACCCCGAATCGGTGGCGGCACCTGTTCTCCTCGGCACGGAGCTCGCTCAAGAATTGAGCCCTCGAGCACTTCACTTGGTACCGAACAAAGCGCTTTGGATCGTGGGCGATCACGCTCGGGTAGCGCGCTACTCGATGACGAGCGCGGGCCTCGGCCCTGGAGTCGTCGTCCCGGTCGACTCTCAAGCGAATCTGCTGGCCGCATGGGGCGAAGGCGACCAACTGTGGGCTACGGGCGGCAACGGCACGATCCTCCACTACGATGGAACGCGTTGGCACGCGGCGGACACCGGCACGACGGTGACGCTCAGGGCGATCTTCGGCTTTTCGTCCAAAGACATCTGGGCGGCTGGCGATCAGGGGACTGTTCTGCATTACGACGGGACGACCTGGTCGCCCGTTTCGGCTCGCAGTGATCGCGACCTGAGAGCGATCTGGGGATCGGCCCCGGACGACGTGTGGATCGCCGGAGAGAGGTCCATCTTCCACTGGGGAGCGCTGCCATGAAGCATACGATACTCACCGCCGCGGGATTGATCGCATTAGCCGCCTGCGCGAGCAACGACGCCGAGGGCCCCGCGCCGAGTCCAGCGCCGGACGGCGATGGAGGTGCCCCTCTCGTGGACGCGGGGTCGATCGACCCAACGACACCCGACGCCGACGCCGACGCCGCTGCGGAACGCGCTCTCGTCTGCGGTGAGGCCGGGTTCTGTGAGACGAGGATCCCGACCGACGAGCGCGGGCTACCTGCCTCGCTGCAAGGCGTTTGGGTAGTCGCTCCCAACGACGTTTGGAGCGTCAGCGCCGAGGGCTCGATACTACACTACGACGGCACGAGCTGGACGACCGCACATCGGGATGGTCACCCCCTCCGCTCGATCTGGGCCACAGCGACCAGCGTATGGGCCGGCGGCGAAGGAGGGGGACTCTTCCATCGGGGCAAAACCGGTCAGTGGTCCCGAGTCGAAACGGGTCGCGTCGGAACGGTCCGCTCGATCTACGGCACGAGCGACGACGACGTATGGTTCGCGTTCAGTGACGAGTCGGTCAGCCATTTCGACGGGACGAAGCTGACGAATCGCACCGTCGACATTCCCGATCTTCGCATCACGACGGTCTTCGGTGGATCCGGTTCCCAGGTCTACGCGGCAGGGTACGTGGACTCACTTACGATCTCGGAAGAGACCGGTTTGTTCAACTACCTGCCTCACGTTTTCGAGGTATCGCCGACGGCCATCGTTCCATTCAATGAGTACATGCCGGAGATCTTCCCCGGCTTTGCACCGATGTCGGGAGCCGTCATCGACGCCCCCGGTGAAGAGCGCCAGCTCTTCCTCACCGGTGTCGGAGGCATGGTCGAATACAAGATTAGCCTTTACATGACCATCGACCGGGAAAACATGACGGCGTTCGGAGGGCTTGGGGAGGGATACGACGGCTTCTTCTTCGACAGCAATGGAGGTCCATCTCCTCCGCCGCACTTGCTCTCCGTGCCGATCTGGGCGCGTGCCTGGGACGACATCTACGTTCCGACACATGTCGGTGGCATCTATCGCTGGACCGGCACCGAGCTCGTCGGCACGTCGCTGAAGATGGGCTACGGCTTCGTTCCACGGCCCACCCTCGGTATTCACGGGAGCTCCAACGAGGCGTGGCTCGTCGGCGACGGCTACGCGCTCAAGGGACCTACGCTATGATTTCGCGATTCACTCGTCTCGGGCTCGCGAGCGTCCCGCTCGCAGCCCTCCTCGCGGTCGCGTGCTCGAACGACGGGCACTCCCCCGATGAGCACCGTGCCGAAACGAACGACGCAGGCACCACGACGACGACCGACGCGGACGCCGCGGACGCCGGAAGCGAGGCGGGAGTCCAACCGTCCTACGATTTCGCTGTCGCGTGCGCCAGCGATCCATGCATGACGCACCTTGCAGCGCGTGGCGGCGCGCACGCATGTGCGATCGCACGTGATGGCTCCGTTCGATGCTGGGGCTCGAACGACTCCGGCCAGCTCGGCACCGGGAGCGCGAGCCCGAAGTACGAGGCCACGCCGAATAAGGTGGTCGGCGTCACGAATGCGACGGACTTGGCAGCAGCCGGGAGCGGGCCGTCCGGCACGACGTGCGTCGTCTCCAGCGGCGGAGCCGTCACTTGCTTCGGATCCAACATGGCCGGGCAGCTCGGTCGCGCATCCGGGGCCTCGAGCGGTCCGAACCCGGATCCGGTCGCACTCCAAGGCCTCGAAGCCAAGTCGGTCATCCTGACGACGACGTTCGCATTGGCCGTTGGGAAAGACGATCGCCTCTGGTCCTGGGGCGCGGACGACGTGTTTCAACTGGCACGAACGACGCCAGCGGCTGATGACTCGAACGAGCCGGCACGAGCCGACCGCGTCATCGGTCGCGTGAAGTCCTATGCGGGCACCGCGCGCAATGGCTTCGTCGTCGGAGATGACGGCGAGGTTCTATCGTGGGGAGGCGGCACGGCCGACCAGCTCGGGCGCGCGACCTCGCTGACCCTGGATCCCATGCCGAGGTCGGTCGCCATTTCGGGCGCGTCGAGCATCACGGCGGGCGCATCGCACGCATGCGCGCTGAGCCACGGAAGCGTTCATTGCTGGGGGAAGAACGACTACGGGCAACTCGGCACCATGCTGCGCGCCGACGAGCCGTTCCCGGCGCGAGCCGTCTTGCCTGACGCCGGGCACGCGGTCTACGTAGCCGCAGGCGGGAACAACACCTGCGCCATCATCGCCAACGGCAGTGTCTATTGTTGGGGGGCCAACGGAAACGGGCAGATTGGGGCGCCCACGGGTCGAGATCGCCCGACACCGACGCTCATTGAAGGGCTCGGCGAACAAGCCGTCGCTCTTGCCGTCATGGATGCATCGATCTGCGCGCTTCTTCGCAGCGGCAACGTGCGGTGCTGGGGGGACAATCTGTTCGGGCAGCTCGGACGCGGCACCCGCGACTCGAGCAACCACGTGGAATCCGCCCCCGTCGTCTTCGAATAGTCCTGCTCTTCAAGGAAGGTTCCATGCGCAGCCCCCGTATCTATTTCGTTGTCGCGGTCGTGGCGGTGTCGACCGGCTGGGCAGGATGCTCGTCGGACCGGCCCGGGTGGGTCGAGGCCCCTCGCTCTCAAGAAGAGTTCTCGGAGATCGACGCGAGCGTCGACGTCGACGCGGGCTGCACGGGAGTCTCCTGCTCGCGCGATCTCCGATCCATCCTGAGTTGCGACGGCCAAGTCGTCCGAACGTGCCCGGACGACCTGGCGTGCGGCGGCGGCGAGTGCGTCGACCCCTGTAGCGCGGCTGCGACGAACGAGGGCTCGATTGGGTGCTCGTTCGCCATTCCGGATACCAACCGCTACGACGGCGATGGCCGTGGCTCCTGCGCCGCCTTCTTCATTGCAAACAACTGGAATTCGCCGGCGACGGTTCACGTCGAATTCGAGGGGGAAGATCTTCCGCTCGACGATGCCATCTGGGTGCCGTCCGTAGAAGACGGAGTTGTGAAGCATACGAAGCTGGACGGTCCCATTCCTCCGGGTGGTGGCGCGGTCATCTTCTTGTCGAACGGGGAAAACTCGGGAAAGGGCTGGACCAGCTGTCCCCGTGGGGTGAAACCCATCTTCGACCACGAGCGCTCACTTTACGGCAAATCGGGTTTTGGGAAGGCGACGTTCGCCAGCTCGGACGTGCCTGTCGCCATGTACTCCATGTATCCGTACGGAGGGGCAAAGAGCGCGGTTTCGAGCGCCATGCTTCTGTTCCCGACGACGTCGTTCAAGAAGAACTACGTGGCGATCAGCGCGTGGGGCGGCAAGAGCGACCTCTTCGGCAGGGGGAGCCTTCCCGGGAGTGACAAGCTCGTTGCAGGCCCGTACTCGACGCTCCAGGTCGTGGCGATCGAGGACGACACGTCGGTCAACTTCCTCCCGAAGTTCGATGTCGTCGGTGGAAACGGCATTCCGCCGTTGGCACGCGGAGAGCTCGGCACCTACAAGTTGAAGCGCGGGCAGCTCTTGCAGCTGAGCCAAGATCAGGATCTCACGGGCTCCATCATCGAGTCCGACAAGCCCGTCGGGCTGTTCGGCGGGCACGGATGCCTAGTGGCTCCGAGCGACGTCATCGCCTGCGACGTCGAGAACAGTCAGATCCCTCCGATCTCGGCTTGGGGTCACGAGTACGCGGTCCTGCCCGCACCGAATCGCCGCGAGCTCGCGACCCAGGGCGACTCGAAGTTGCGGGATCCGAGCGTCGTCCGGCTCGTGGGTGCCGTCAACGGCACCGAGCTCGTATACGAACCTCGCCGTCCGGAGGGAGCGCCCGACACGCTCCAATCAGGACAGCTCGCGAGGTTCTTCGCTCATGAGCCGTTCGTCGTCCGCAGCCAGGATAGCGCGCATCCGCTCTATGCCTCGGTCGTGATGACCGGCGCCGACGCTCTCGGGAACAACACCCTCGGCGATCCGGAGATGAGCATGGCGGTCCCAACGGATCAGTGGCTCGACTCTTACGTCTTCTTCTCCGACTATCAGTACCAGCTCAGCTCCGCCTTCGTCACACGCCGCAAGGTCGGCGGCACGTTCCACGACGTCAACCTCGACTGCGCCGGCGCGCTCACGGGGTGGAAGCGCATCACGGACGACTACGAATGGACCTTCGTTGAGCTCACTCGCTTCGGCAAGGCACAGACGTACTCCGGGGGCTCGTGCACCGACGGCGCTCATCGGATGGATAGCAGTGGCCCGTTCACGCTGTCCGTCTGGGGATTGGACTACTACGTGAGCTACGCATATCCAGGCGGAGCAGGACTGCGTCCGCTCACCGAGGTGAATGTGTCCGTGCACTGAGAGTCGATGAGGGAGCGGCAGCTCCCTCATCGAGAGGATGGACGTCGTCGTACTTGCGCGACCGGCACAGCCGTTCGACGAACGGCGTTGTCGCTTCGAAGGTGCCCCCTGATCGCGTTGCATCACGCGTGAAGCAACGGGTGTGCTTCCAGGCACGTTGTGTGTGTGGCGAGACGGCGACCGCTGAGCCAAGCGTCCCTCCCCCATCCGTGCGCAGGCCCGCGGGGCCGAGCACGGATTTTGGGGGAGGCCGAGCGGCGAAGGCGCGTGGGGAGGAGGCAGCTATTGCGTCTAACGGTCGGGCACTTCATCATCGCGCGATGGATGTTGTCGGGGGGGCATTGTGCGCGATCGGCGCGGCGTCTCTGCTGCGCGGATCGCCGGGCGATTCGGTCGGTGCGCTCCTTCTCTTCATGGGGTTCTACGGCGTCCATCGCGCGCTGCGGACGGGCGCGAGTCAGGCGCTCATCGCCGCTCCTACCATCGTGTGGCTCGCGTTCAACCTCTGGACGTTCGTGCCGGAGAGCCTCGTCGACGGCATCTCGAAAGCGTCGCCGACGGTGGAGCGCGCCCCCGAGGCGATCGGGTCGATCGTGCTGGTGGCCGCTCTGCTCGCGATGGTGGCCGTCGCGCGAGAGAGGCTCGGCGCGGGTCTGTCGACCCTCGCGCTCGTCGCGCTTGCCCTCTCGCTCTTGCTTCGGATCACACCTTCGACCGGACGAGAGAGCCTCGAGAGCTCTTTCACGCTCCTCCTCACCGGGACGACCAAGGGCTGGGGCTTCGTCGCTCGGACGCTCGGTGCGTTGTGCATGATCCTGATCGGCGTCGGGCCGATCCCGGTCCGGCCGCTTCCGCGTCGCGGCGGCGCCGTCGCTGGGGCGATCGGCGGGACGCTCCTTGCGGCGGGGATCGTCGGTCTTCCGACGACGATCCACACCTACAACGAGGGCGCGCTCGGCGTGTTCGTTCTCCTCTGGCTCACGGGCGGAATCCTCTCGGCCATCGGGCTCGGAGCGATGGCGCGCGCTGGCGCGACGCCGGCCGGATGGATCGGCGTCGGAGCGACGGTGCTCGGCCTCGTGATGCTGGTCCCGGCGCTCGCGATCTTCGAGAAGACGAGCTCGAACGCATACGGCTTCGTGATGGCGACGCCGTTTGGCCTGCTCGGCATCGGAGTGGCGCTCTTCGGCTGGAAAGGCGCCCCGCTGGAGGTTGCGCGCAAGGCGCTCGGGGTCGCCTTCGTCACGGCGTTCGCGACCGGAACGCTCGCTTGGATCGCCGTCTTCCTCGCGCGCGCGCGAGTCACGAATGCGCGGGAGCCGTGGAGCCTCGCACGCCTCGCGACGGAGCCGCTCGCGACCTACGGGCTCTTGCTCTGGGCCGCGCTCCTTCTCTATCTCGCGTGGCCGCCAGGCCCGAAGGCGCCTGCTGCAATGCCGCTACCCGCGCCGCCGGCACCGCAGGGACCGCCTCCGGGATGGGCGCCGCCGCGGCCTCGCTAGCGCTCGTTCACGTAGACACGCACGTAGACGGCCAGCTCACGCTCGAGCCATCGATGATGGTGAGGAACTTCCTCCGGCGAGCGCGGGGAGCGGACGAGCCTGTACGTCGGTCAGCAATGCCTCGCACGCGAAGGTGGAGATCTATGCCGGCTGCGCGACGATCGTGAAGTGAGTCTTGTTCCACGCGAGATAGCGATCGCGAACGTCTCGAATCCACGCGGCGTCCGTCTCCGCTTCGATTGCCTCGGTCACACGCTCGAGAGTCACGGCGTCGAACGTCTCCGCGCTCGACAAGTGCTCACGATAGAGCTGAACAGCGGTACGGCATCGGTCGTTGTCCGCGGGATAGAGGAACACGTAAAGGCCACCCTCCCATTCGGATGAGGCTAGGAGCATCGAGCCGGCGAGCATGTGATCGCGCCAGATCTGCTCGACGGGCTTGCGTCGAAGACCGCCGACGAGATCGGGCTTGAAGCATCGCATCGCCGTCGTGACCTCGTCGTAGCGAGGTCGATGCTCGGCGGGCGCGTCGGTGAGTGCCTCGTGGTACTTCACCTCGATCCCAATGAAGCCACGCCCACCGCGGGGCGTCATGTGCTCGACATAAACGTCGAACGCCGTGCGGTCGTTCGTGTACTTCGGATTACTCCTCCCCGGCGAGTATTCGAATCCGACCTTCGTGACCTGAGCGATCCGTTCGGGCCAGAGCCGTCCGAGCACGCGCGTGGCAAGGCCGAGGTCGACACCGAGCTCGGCGAACAAGCTGAAGGCCAGCGGCTGACTCGAAAGGAGGTTTGCCCAGAGACGATCCTCGTCGATCTTCTGACCCGAACCGGCGCGCATCGCTTCCACTTCGCGGCGCGCAGCACCGAGCGCAGCGGGCGTCATGAGGTTCGCCCCGCTCTCCTTCGCGTATTCTCTCGGAAGCCTCGAGCCGAGCGGAACGCCCGGACGTCGTTCGCCGATCGGAAGGCCACGCTCCTTTCGCCAAAGCGCCTGAAGAAGACGAGCACGGCGTTGGAATGAGTTGTCCGTCGTCACGAGCACGTTGTGGCGCGTGAGCACCTCATCGGAGACGCCATTCATCATTCGCATCGTACGCCGCTTCCCATGCCCGAGCCATCGCAACGCAGAACGACAGAGCCTCGAAATCGCACTTCGATCCCGAGGCTCCGCATTTGAATGACGGTCCCGCTCAGTGAAGATCGGACATCACAGCGCGTTGGGGATTATGGTGAGTGAGCCCGACCCCTTGTTGGTCACCACCAGGTCCTTGTAGCCGTTGTCGTCCACGTCGGCGGCGATGATGGCGTTCAGGCCTGGCGAGACACCAGTACTGACGAGCGCAGCAGCGGTGAAGGTGCCATTGCCATTTCCGGTCATGGGAAAAACACCACCGTTCGGAACGGTATGCAGGATATAGGCATCGAGCTTGCCGTCACCGTTGAAGTCGCCGGCAACGACTCCGAGCGCCGAGTTGGCGACCGCACTGGCCCCGGTGGCGGACTGCACACCGTTTGCGAAGGTACCGTCGCCATTCCCCTTGAAGAAGAACAGGTAGGCGCCGGCCGCGCCGTTCGCGAAGACGTCGACCTTGCCGTCACCGTCGGCGTCGCCGAACGCGATCCCCGCGGTCTGGCCGTTCAGCGCATTGCTGTAGGCGACCGGCGCCGCGAACGTGCCGTTCCCCTGGTTCAAGAGGATCGACAGACGCGCCGAGCTCGGGCTCGTCACCGCCAAGTCGGGATGGCCATCACCATTCAGATCGCGGCAGGCAATCGTCGACTGCACACCACCCGTAGCGAAAATGCTGGTGAGCACGGGGGCGTCGAATGCGCCGTTGGCAAGGCCGAAGAGCACGCTCACCTGGTTCGTGGTCACGCTCGTCGTGGCGATATCGTTCCGACCGTCGCCGTTGAAGTCAGCGGTGCAGAGATGAACGGATCCCGGAGCGCCGGTGATGTAGCTCGTCAGCGAACCAAAGGTCCCCGGCGCGCTCTTCCCCAGGTTCAGATAGACGCTGATGCTCCCGTTGGTCGCGGGCAGATTCGTCTGACCGTCGACGGTCACCGCGTCGAGCCAACCGTCGCCGTTCACGTCGACTGCGACGACCGCATTGCTGGAAAGCGGTGAGCCCGGGTAGTTCACTTCCGCCTGAACCGTACCGTCACCGTTTCCTTTGAACACGGAGAGTGAGCCGGACGGGGTCATCGCCGAGCCGGATTCGGCGTTGGCGACCAGGATGTCGAGCTTGCCGTCTCTATCGAGATCGGCAACTGCCGGAGCCAGCGGGTTGTGCGTTGCTGGAACACTGATCGGCGCTCCCGGCTGCTGGCCGCCCGGCGGAACCTGACACGCTCCACGGGAGCAGATCTTTCCGCTCGTACACGCGAAGCCACACGCGCCGCAGTTGTTGGCGTCACTGGCGAGGATCGCTTCGCAGCCATCATTGGGGAGGCCATTGCAATTGTCGCGGCCCGCAACGCAGGTCGCGCACTGAGCCCCCTCGTAGGTCGGCGCGCACTCGCAGGTGTAGCTGTTGATGCCGTCGATGCAGCTCCCACCGTTCTGGCAGGGATTCGGCGCACAGTCGTCGATGTTCGTATCGCAGTTGGGTCCATTGAACCCTGCTGCGCACTGACAGGTGTGGCTATTGATACCGTCGGTGCACGTGCCGCCGTTCTGGCAGGGATTCGGCGTGCAGTCGTCGGCGTTGATCTCGCAATTGTCTCCGCTCGTTCCCGCCGGACACTGGCACGTGTGGCTCTTGATGCCGTCGATGCAGGTGCCACCGTTCTGGCAGGGGTTCGGCGTGCAGTCGTCGATGTTGATCTCGCAGTTGGCGCCGCTGAATCCCTCCGCGCACTGGCAGGTGTGGCTGTTGACGCCGTCGGTGCACGTCCCGCCGTTCTGGCAGGGGTTCGACGCGCAGTCGTCGACGTTCGTTTGACAGTTGGCGTCGCTGAAGCCCGGCTTGCACTCGCAGGTGTGGCCGTTCACGCCGTCCGTGCAGGGCCCGCCGTTCTGACAGGGGTTCGGGCTGCAGTCGTCAACGTTCGTTTCGCAGTTGGCGCCGCTGAAGCCTGGCGCACATTTGCAGGTGTGACCGTTCGCGTCGTCGTCACAGGTGCCGCCGTTTTGGCAGGGATTCGGGGTACAGCCCTCGACGAAGCCGCAGACGCTCGGCTGTCCCGTGCAGACCCAGCCGCTCTCGACGGTGCAGTGGTCGGAGCAGCCATCCCCGTTCGTCGTGTTGCCGTCGTCGCATGCCTCCGGAGCGGTGCGAGAGCCATCGCCGCACACCGCGGTGACAGCGCCGCCGTCGCCCCCGACGTTCGTTGCTTGATCGGAATCAGAGGTGTCAGCGCATGCCGTCGCTCCGAGAAACGCTCCGATCACGAACGTCCAGCGGCCCAGCCGCCGGAAGACCTTTGACGTATTCACACTCATATCGCTGGTCACCACCCTCTTGCTGCGTCGTTCGCTGACCACGCACTGCCCGACTGAGAAGCAGGGCGTTCGACGGCCAGTTTAGGAACGCTAACACGAGGCTGCGTTTGCTCTTCGCCAAACGCACGTCGACGAGCGGGTCTCGCGCGTCCTGCGGATGGACCTCACCGGCGGGACGACGCGGCGAAGGCGCGAGATCTCAAATGGCTCGCCGCGGCTCGGCCAAGCCGGTGGCACCTCTGGCGCCAGAGCCGGTGGGCGACCTGCAAGAAGAGTTGACGTCGATCAGTCAATCACGCGGTCGCCCGCGCTCGGCTTGGCAACGTCAGCGCGGCGCCGCCGAACGGCCCCAGCTTGCGCTCGAGCCATTCCTCATGCGGCGGGTGCACTGACCAAAGCGACGCCCCCGCCCATCATCGGCTCCGATCCGATGCCAGGGATCGAGCTCATCGAGGCCAAGAACTACATTCGACGATGGCCTTCGGGCCGACCGATGGCCATTGCTCTTACCGTACGTGGTACGTCGCTGAGCGCCGCTCGCCCTTCTTCGCGAGCTGCCCGCCCTCCAACGCTGCGTCCACGACGCGCTGGAGATCGCTCTTCTCCCACCCGAGCTGGGCGCGGATATCTTCCGCGCGAAGCCCTCCTTTGTGGTCGCGTACGACCGCGAGGAGCTCTTCGAGCATCGGGTCGGCCTCCTGCTCGACCGTGTCCTGCGCTTTGCGCGGCAGCTTTGCCGGCTTCGGGGCGCGCTCCGCCTCGTTGGCGTTCGCTGCGGGTGCGGCTTCCGCCGGCTCCGTTTCGCTTTCGACGCTCTTTTCGCCCGTCCCCGTCCTCTCGACGGGGCTGACCTTCGGCCCGAGCGCGGCCACTCTCTGCCAATAGTCGTTCTTCTTCTTCGCGAGCTCCTGCTCGAGCCGCTCGATATCCGCGTTGAGGAGAGCGAGCGCCTTGCGTTCTTTGCTCAAACGGCTGTCTTCGAGATACATGCGAGCCTCGTGGTAGTCGGGCGGCCGTTCATACGCAGGAACGGATCCCTTCGCAACAGGTTGACGCTCCACGTTCACGAATTCGAACGTGGCGCCCCTCCACGAAGAGCTGCCGTACCGTCATGGCGCGCAGGCGAGGAGGCTCGTCAGCGAGCGGGCGAAGCTCGTCGACGTGCGCAGCCCGGCCGAGTACGCAGGGAAACAGGTCGACGCGGGCGGTCGAGCACGCGTCGCGAGGCCGCCCCGCACGCGCCGCGACACGTGAAGTGGCCCCGCTGAACGATCGGAGCCCACGTACGTGCGGCTGGCCGTGCGTGGCTGGGCACCACGAGGTGGCTGCACTAGAATGCAGGCCCATGAGTGCCACCCCTGCTGAGCGACCGACCCCGAATCTGCAGCGCAAAGCTGCGCTGGTGCACGGCGGTCCGCGCGATCATCGTGGGGATGCGCGGGTGGCGCCGATCCCCAACTTCGCGTTGGAGCGCACCATCTTCGACACGCTGCACGGACCAGCGCGCTACATCATGCAGGCGCGTATCGGCAAGGAGGCTTGCTGGAGCGAACGCGCCGCGCAGCGCATCGAGCACGAGTACCGCACCCTCGACGCGCAGCGCGCGTTGCCGAGCATCGAGCCAGCGCTGCTCGACTTCTTGGCCCGAGAGTGCAACTTCGATGTCGAGCACGCCGACGGCTCGTTCCTCGACCACCTGTACTTCGGCTTCGAGTACGCCGCGCTGCACTACCCAGCGCAGTCGCCGCGGCCGCTGCTGCTGCACTCGATCCTCGGCACCGGTACCAACACCTTCGCGATGCCGAAGGAGAAGATCCCGGCGCTTCGCGCGTTGCTCGACGACTTCGACTGGCGCCATGTCGAGGCGTTCCCTTCGGTGCTACGCCTGCTTTACGATCTCCCGCTGCGGCGCGAGCTGCGCGCGAACCTCGGGCGGCTCACGAGCCTCGACTCGATCCGCATGCACCGGGTGATCGACAACGCGCCGATCGAGCTCTCGGCGGAGGATCTGTTCATTCAGCTCAACTACCAGCTGATCCACTTCATCGACTTTCTGCCAGTGGCCAACTGGGGTCGCTACGCAGGCGAGAGCGCGTTCGTCCTGTTCCGGGATCTGCTCGACCTGCTCAGCCGTGCCAACCGCCTCGAGGCGAGAGTGCACTACGCACCGAGTGGCGAGAGCTGGTTCGACGCCGAGTTCGACGGCACAGCCGCGCTGATCTCTGCGCTGCTCCCGAGCAAGCTCAGCGAGACCATGGGCGCCAAGCAGGTGCGCAGGTTCTCCGCGCAGATCGGCCACGAAATGCACTACGAGCTGCGCTTTCGCGACAGCTGAGGGGCCGGCCCAGTCCTGGTCGGCGCCCGTCGGCGACAGTTACCCATTCAACCGGTTGCCGGATGCGTTCTAACCTCGCCGTATGGCGAAGCCCCACCCGCTCCTCGAAGAGCTTCGTCGCGCGATGAAGGGCGCCGGCGACCCCGCCCGCGCGGCAGGTCAGCAGGCGTACATGAAGTCGACGATGCCGTATCACGGCGTCGCGAACGCGGAGATGCGGAAGATTTGCCGTGAGGTCTTCGCCGACTACGTGCCCGAACGAGAGCGCTGGTCGGCCGACGTCCTCGCGATCTGGCGGGACGCGCGGTTCCGCGAGGAGCGCTACGCCGCGATCGAGCTCGCTCAATCGAGGAAGGCCCGGCCGCTGCACACGACCAACGTGCTCGGCATGTTCGAGGAGCTCATCGTCGATGGAGCTTGGTGGGACTACGTCGACACGCTTGCGTCGAAGAACCTCGGGCTCATCCTCGAGAATGATCGCGCACCGATGCGGAAGAAGATGCTCGCGTGGAGCAAATGCGAAGACATGTGGAAGCGCCGCAGCTCGATCCTCTGTCAGCTCCAATTCAAGGAGAAGACCGACCTCGACTTCCTCTACGCGTGCATCGAGCCGTCGCTCTCGAGCAAGGAGTTCTTCCTCCGGAAGGCGATCGGCTGGGCGCTTCGCCAGTACGCGTGGACCGACCCCGAAGAGGTCGTCCGCTACATCGAAGCGAACGACGCGCGCTTGTCGCCGTTGTCCAAGCGGGAAGCGCTCAAGAACGTCAGTCCCCAGACCGTTCGGAGCGCTCCTTCAACCGCTGCGCGCGGGGCGCGGCGAAGAAGCTCTTGAGGCGGTCCACACATTCGGTCTCGCGCGCGCCCCGTCCCGCCCGCCGGCCCCGAGCGCGACGGCGACCGTCGCAATAGCGATGGGTGATCTACCGGCGGGCGCGTTGCGCGGTGATGGCGTTGCCCTGACGAATGCCCGGCGGAAGCTCTTCCTTGGCGCTCAGGTGGGCGGCTCTGCTCCTTCCTCCGCCCTTGCCTCAGCTTCAGCTCCCGCGCGGTCGCGTTCGCTACGCCTGCACCCAGTTTTCAAGGGAACCTCACGCTCAACCTCCAGCGAAAAAAAGTGTGATCGAGTGATCGTTGCGCATCAGTTGCGGCGATTACATGGGATGTGACGGCGCCGGAGCGGGTACAAAGCGCGGACCTGCCGCACGCGCCGTTGAAATCTGTCACGCGCCCTGCGCACGGCGGACGGCTCACTGCGCTCTTCGAGCAGCAGGCGTCGTCCATCGCGCGCGCCCCGTGCCGCCTGGGACTGCGCGACGGAGACGTCGACGACGGGCTGCAGGAGGTCTTTCTCGTCGCGCAGTCGAAGCTCGACGTGATCGAGCCCCCCTGGTCGGCAGTTCCGTTGGTGCTGAAACCGCGCGAAAACGTGACTTGGTCAACGCCGGTCCGAAGCGCTTGCTCTGCCGACGCTGCTTGGACTTCCTCCTCGCCTCCTCTCTCTCCTCCTCTCCCAGCGCGCCGAGCCGACCGCCGAGGTGAACGCCGATCCGGGTCGCCTGGCCCAAATCTAACGCGGATCAGGACGAGAACCGGAGCGTCCGCGCGCAGTACTCGGGCCACCACATCGTCGAGGTCTCCGGCTGCAGTCCCCCCAGATCTGCCGCTGCCGTCACCAGCTGGCGCGGATACCAGGGACGTGTACCAGGCTTCGCGACACGCCCCCAAATCACACGATACGCGTTGCGAATGCCATGTGATCGCCCGCTGTGCTTGCGGGACGAGGAGTGAACAATGTTGTTGAGTGCTCGAAAATTTCGAATCTCGGTGATCATGCCGCTTTGGGTAGCCGCGGTACTGGTCATCTTCGATTGCACGCCGGCCTGGGCGAAGACCGTCGCGCAATGGGTTCCGCCGAGCGGCGAAGTCGACGAGAAAAATTTCCCGGCGACCTCCACCGCCGCGGGCGTCACCGCCACCGCCATGACGTACTCGGGCGCTTTGCTGGCGAATATCAACATCGACGGCAACTACGGGGTGAAGAATTGGCCGCTGGCCGTCGATACGTCGAAGTACATCGAGTTTTCGGTGACCGGTCAGGTCGCCTTCGGGGCGGTCGAGTTCAGCTGGTTTTCGTTTTTCGCCCATCCTGACAAGGTCGAGATTCGCTCGAGCGCCGACGGCTATGCCACGGTCCTGGCCTCCGCAACCCATCCGCACGACTTCGCCACACACAACTTCTCCCTCAACGTTTCGAGCATCGGAACGAGGAGCGGCCTGACGACGTTCCGGCTCTACTTCTTTGGCGTCAACAGTGCGACCCCCGGGGCTTACATCGAAGGGCCGAACACCGAGGTCCCGAATCCCGACAGCTTCGGGCTCCGGATCGTCACGGCGGGCTGCGCCGAGAATCACCACGTCGTCAACCATGCCTGCGTGGCATGCCCGGCGGGAAGCGGGCGCCCGGCGGGCGACGACGACGACGGTAACGACACGAGCTGCACGCCGATCGTGTGCGCCGCGAACCAATACGTCTCGGGCAACGCCTGCGTTGCCTGCGCACCCGGCAGCACCCGTCCCGCGGGCGACGACGCCACCGGCGCCAACACGAGCTGCTCGCCGACCCTGTGCGCCGCGAACCAATACGTCTCGGGCCACGCCTGCGTTGCCTGCGCACCCGGCAGCACCCGTCCCGCGGGCGACAACGCCACCGGCGCCGACACGAGCTGCGCGCCGACCCTGTGCACTGCGAACCAATACGTCTCGGGCAACGCCTGCGTTGCCTGCGCACCCGGCAGCACCCGTCCCGCGGGCGACAACGCCACCGGCGCCAACACGAGCTGCGCGCCGACCCGGTGCGCCGCGAACCAATACGTCTCGAACCACGCCTGCGTTGCCTGCGCACCCGGCAGCAGCCATCCCGCGGGCGACGACGCCACCGGCACCGACACCAATTGCACGGACACGTTCTGCGTGACGAACGAGCACGTCTCGAACCACGCGTGCGTCCCCTGCGCGGCCGGCACCACGCGCCCCGCCGGCGACAACGCGAGCGGCTCCGACACCAGCTGCACCGAAACGCTCTGCGCCGCGAACGAGCACGTCTCCGGTCACAAGTGTGTGCCCTGCTCGGAGAGCAGCACGCGCGCGGCGGGCGATCGTGCAGCGGGCGCCGACACGAGCTGCGAGCCGAACGCCGCCAAGCCGGACGCTGGCGTGCCGGACGCCGGCGTGCCGGACGCCGGCGAGCCGGCCTTGGAAGGGGGAGACGACGGCGGAGGTGGCTGTTCCGTCATGTCGAACAGGACGCCCTCTGTCGCGTCGATGGTCGGGACTTCGATCCTGGCGATCGGCTTCCTCGGGCTGCGAAGGCGCCGTCGAACCGGCGCCGGAAGCTAGCGCGGAGCGCTAGCGCACGAGCACTGACCACATCTCACAACGAAGCCGTATCGAAAAGTAGCGAGCCGACTTAAGAGGAGATGGGCACCGGCCGTTGAGGAGCCGATGCCCATCTCTGCTCATCGATTCGCTTCCGCTTCGCTGCTCGGCCTCGTCACCGCGATCTCCGGATGTACCATCGAGCATGGGGGCCAGCCCTCGCTCTCCGATCCGGAGGTCGTCACGCCGGAGGACAACAAGCCCACGACGTGGACGATCTTCGTCTACGGGCACGGCGACCACAATCTCTCGCCGAGCCTCGCGAACGACATCGAGAAGATGAGCAAGGCCGAGCTCGGCGCGAACGTGAACGTCGTCGTGCTCGCCGACTGGAATGCGAGCGCCGAGGACGCCGAAGGGAACAAGATCTACGCGACAGGCTCGGAGTGGTATCGCATCCGCGGCAGCGGTCTCGAGCCGGCGCTCCTCCGCACCGAGCCCGAGCAGGATCTCGATGACGGGGCCACGCTGAGCGGCGCCATCGCGCGCGCGTTCAAGGACCATCCCGCCGACCGCTACGGGCTCGTGCTCTGGAACCACGGAGGATCGTGGGACGGCGGGTACGGCAGCGACATGCAGGACGGCACGCGGCCGAGGCCCGAAGGGATGTCGGTCCCGAAGGTCGCGAAGGCGGTGCGCGACGGCCTCGACGCGGCAGGACTCGGAGGTGATCGGCCGCTCGAGCTGCTCGCGTTCGACACCTGCCTGATGGGCGGCGCCGAGGTCGCGTACGCGATGAAGGACCTCACGAAGGTCTACATCGCGAACGCCGAGATCGACTACGGCAGCGGGCTCAACTACGCAGACACGCTCACGTACATCGCGCAGAACCCCGACGCTGCCGCTCAGGATCTGGCGCGCTACGAGGTGAAGTCCTGGGACGCCCTCCACGCGTCGGCGAGCGCGGACGACGTGCTGCTCCGGTCGCACATCGCGATCGACACGAGCAAGCTCGAGGCGTTCGCCAACGCCACGGCTTCGTTCGCGGAGGCCGTCTCGCGAGCGCCGGGCGCGGCGGAGCGCATTGCTTCGGATGCGTACTTCGCGCTGCCCGCGTACCACGCGACGCTCGCCGACGGCGTGAGCGATCCGCGTTACCGCGACTACGGACAGCTCCTGTCCGCGTTCTCGGGTGATGCCTCGCTCGGCACGATCGCGAGCACGGCTGCCGAGGTTCGGCACCGCTTGTCGGCGATGACGCTCGGCATCGCCTCCGGCACGCTTCGCGAAGAACAGTTCGGCTTCCACGTCGCGTTCCCGGTCCCGAAGGACCTGTCGTCCGAGTGGTTCGGGGCGTATTCGCAACTTGCGGGCGACTGGTCGAAGACGAGCCGCTGGAATGCCGTCCTCGAGAACATCTTCGCGAACAGAGATACGACGCCGCCGACGATCACGAGCGAGATCGCCAGCAACGATCCGAGCGGGAAGACGACGCTGAGCATCCTCAGCGCCGACCGTGACCTCGGCATCGCGCGACTCTCGGTCCTCGGCGCCGACTCCGTCGACCCGACGACGACGATCCGCTTCGGGCTCGTCGCCGCGAGCGCGCTGAAAGCAGGCAAGGCCGGGGCGATGCTCTGGGACGGCAAAGGTATCGCCGTCGAGGGCCAGCTCGCGACCGTCGTGCCGTGGATGATGACTGGTCGTGACTCGAACGGGCAGGTCCGGCCGCCGGTCGTCGCCGTGCTCGGGAAGCTCACGTTCGGCGGAGAGGAGATGGATGCCGGCCTGCTCTGCGCGGAGGACGACGGCAGCGCCGAGGTGATCATGCTCGTGACGCCGACGGGTCAGACGGCGGCGCTGACGACCGCGGAGATCGTCGCGGACGATCCGAGGGCGACGTTCGCCCCGGCCCTCGTCGCGAAGCCGGCGTCCGGAGGCGGCGTGCTCCGCCCGGGAACGCCGATCACGCTCGACAAGGACGGGCTTGCGATCGCGACGAAGCCGGTGCCGGCCGGCAGCTACTCGCTGCGGCTCGAGGCGGACGACATCTGGGGCAACACCGCCGTCGTCGAGCACGCCGTCTCGGTGCAGGCCCCCTGATGAAGGAGCAGATGAACGCGCCGAAGAGCGGGACGTCCGCGCGCTGGCCGCTCGCCCTCGCCCTCGCAGGACTGATCGTCGGAGTGGGCTCGCTCGCGTTGGTCGACGGCGGCCGCGCGCCCGTGAAGCACGAAGAAACGCTGCAGGCGCCGTCCCCTCAACCCGCTCGCGGCTCGACAGGTCTCGTCGCCCGCCGCGACGAAGCACACGTGGCGAAAGCAGATCCAGCACCGGCAGCGAGCACGTCTCACGAGAGCTCAGTCGTCGGACGATTGAGCGCGCGCTATCGACCCGAGGACCTCCAGCTGCTCTCGGCCGTGTCGCGGAGGACGAACGCCCCGCCGCCTCCGACGGTGCATCGCCTCCTCGACGCTGCGCGCGCGGGCGCGGACGACGCCGAGCTCACGCGCATGATCCGTGAGGACGTACAAGGGGCGCTCGTCCGCCACGACTGCTTCGATTGGCTCCGCCGCCGTCGCGGCGAGCCCCGGCCGAAGCCGCCCGCGCTCGCATCACACAGGCATGCGCGAGCGCAGCCCGCGCGTTGAGCGCGGCGGCGCTCAGCGATTCCCGGAGCGCGCGCGCGCCCCGCGGCCCGTCCCGGCCCGTCAGGGAGGGCTCGGAACGGTCGACCGCGGATCGATGCACCCCGCAGAGGTAGCCGTCGCGCTCGACGAAGCTTCCGCCTCAACTCGAGCTCGCGCGCGACCGTTTCGCCGGCAAGGCGGCAAAGCACACGCGAGCGCCAATACGGCGGCCCCCGTGCCGGGCTGCGCTCGGAAGCCTTGGTCGGTTCAACAATCACCGCTCGTGGCCGCGCCGAGCTGCTCGAGCACCGCAGCACCTTCGGGTGTATCGGCGACGAGCGGCGCCGTCAGCTGGCCGAGCTCGCGCGCCGCGCGAGCGAGCTCGACGACGTGATCGTTCGTCTCGCCAGCGATCCACCATGCCGACGAATCCTCATCGGCGACGATCCAGATCCAACCACCTTCCGCTGGACTGAAGTCGTAGAGCGTGGCTTTCGTCGCGTACTCGCGTGCGTAGGAAGAGAAGCGCTCCTCGAGCGCTGCACGCGCTTCGGCGCCGAATGGTCCCTGCGACGCTCGCAACCAGCGACCATTCCTGAATGGCTGCACCGGGCACGCCGCTTCGGAGCGTGCGAGGTCGGCGTTCTTTCCCCAGAACGAATACGGCACCATGTCTTGGTGGACGCACCCGTATACGAACGCATCGAAGAGCCACGACGAAAAGGAACGCGGGGTTGACCAACCGCGGTCGCGATGATGTTCGTGGATGGGAGGGTCGGCCGAGCCGTCGAGCTCGAAGAAGACGCGCCACTGGCGCATGACATCGGTTTGGAGATAGACGAGCGGCCCGCGAAGATCGCTCGGAGGCGCGATGCCATCGAGCTCGTCGCCTGTCGCGCTCGTCGCGCGCTCGACGGCAGTCAGCACGCTCGTCAGCGTCTCGAGCGAGCCATCGCGATACTCGGCCCACAGGTCCGGAAGCGATACCTCCCATTCGTCGTCGGTCACGCGTCCGACGATCGTGGCTCCCGGCTCGGGGACGTTCCACACCGTGCGTCGGTATTCGTTGGGAGCCATCGGAATGGTCGCGAGGGTGGTGAAGAACTCGCGCACGACGACGGGAAGCGTTCGGCCGGACCGCGCCTCCCAAGCCTCGACTTCACGGAGTCGCTCGGGACAGGTCGACGGATCCACCACGAGAAGCAGATAGAGAGGCTGGAGCGGCGAAAGCATGAGCCCCGCACTCTACCGAGAGCGCGCGCAGTCATCGAGGGAGCAGGCCGTACTCCTCCGTTGCGCGGGCGGGATGAGCGCGCTGTATATCGACGTTTCATTGGGATTCGAGGACGGATCGCGGCGTGATCGTCCGCGGGGTAGGCTACGGCAGGGAGGCACCGGCTCCGCCGGGCCAGTGGTGCGCGGCCCCGATCAGACGGGTTCCCATGGCAGCCGCGCCGCCGACGGAGCGAGGCCGTCGCGAAGGCACGCGAGGTTGGTGCGCAGCTGCGCGATGGGCTCCCGCACGTTCTGATCCTTACCGGCCATGCGCGCAGCACCGTCGAGCACGCGGCGCATGCTCGCCGCGCTCGGTCGGTTGGCGTTCGGCGTGTGAACGAGGACGTAGAGCAGGCATGCGACGTCGGGAGCCGTGAGGCCGTCCAGGGGCTTCGCTCGGTCGAGGAGGAGCGCGAACAATGCGCGGGCGCGCGCGTGGTGGTTCGCGTTCTCGTACAGCATCCCGCGCGCCCTGAACGCGATGTGCTTGGCGATGTCCGCGAGGTGCGGGCGGGTCCACTGCAGGACGTCACGTGTGAGCGCCGAGGCTCGCGCGGTCGCGGCCGTCACGGCGAGCGAGGCTCCGATCCTGGCGTCGAGCCACGGATAGCGGAGCAGCACGCGGGCGCATTTCCACAACGCAAGCTCGAGCTGCTCGACCTTCGCGAGCGAGATCGGGCCGCCGACCGCGGCGAGGAAGGCTTTGGCGTCGAGGTCGCGCGCGAGCACCGCGAGCTTGCGCGCGTCACCGGCGAGCAATGCCTTCGCGACCGCGTCGGCGCTGACGGTCGTGGCCTGCCGGGCGGCGCGGGCGGCGGGCGTCCAGTGGTCCGCGTTCGCGCGCCAGAACGCCTCGGCTTCGCGCCGGAAGCGCTTCGCGATGCGGGCGAGCCGGCCCGTCACCGCCGGCGCCGCGACCGTCGAGCGGATCGTGGCGATGACCTGGCGCTGGCGCTCGCTGCGCCACGTGCCCTGCTTCGAGCGCGGCGGCAGGCTGTGCAGCGCGATAGTGATGCCGGTCCGGATCCGCACGTCGATCTCGACGATCTCGACCTGCGCGGCGGTCGTGCGGCGATACGTCGGGAAGCTGCCGCGGAACGTCATCTCGCGCAACAAGGGCTCGAGGGCGGCGCGGACGGCCATGGTGGCGTGCCGCGTCCACGCGGCGGAGGGCATGGCGGGCATCCGCGAACTGATAACACGGCCACTCCGCGCTGACGCAAGGTCGGGAAACGCAGGTGAACGGTCGCGGCTACTTCGTGCAGACGGTGTTCGTCATGTTCCCGAACGCGCTGGGATAGGAGCGGCACTTCGGACCGTCGTGGAGGAGGTACGCGAGCTCGCCGAGCGCTCTCCTGCCCCTTTCCGCCTGCTCGGCGTGTTTCCTTCGACGATCGGCCTCGACGCGTGCCGCTTCGGCGTCGAACTTCGAGACCACGTTCGTGTTGTGCGAGTGGAGCAGCATCTGCTCGAAGACGATCGGGTCGTCGCACTTCGGCGGAGACAGGTCGCAATCGGTCCCGACCGCGTTCCAGTCTGCCGCGAAGTAGCGCTGAGCGAGCTGTGCGTCGATCATCCGCTGGAACGCGATCTCACATTGCTCGGCGTCCTTCGCGGCGCAGACGCGTTCACGGAACTTCGCGCGGAAGTCGTCGGTTGCGGTGTGCCTCAGGATGTAGCCGCAGTTGGGACCGATCTCGCTGTCGATGCAGCGCGCGTAGACGATCGCCTGGTTCGCACGAGCGGTTGCGCCGTCGAGCTGTACTTCGGCATGCCGGTCGATCGACATGCGCGGCGCGCAGCCGAGGACGAGTAGGGCTGGAGCGAGCCACGCGGTGGGACCGAGAGTCGAACGATGAGCAGGCATGCGGGGTGGCGCGCGGTGCACCTTGCGGACCAGCCGTCCGCGAGGCCCCCCGCTCCGGGAACGCGAGCTGTTACGGCCACATCGCGCCCGATCGCGGACCTCGTCGCAGGCGGCGCGAACGCGAGTTCACGTACCTTGCCGTTCTCTGCTTCGTCGCGCAGCGGTCAAAGGCCGACGTATACGACGTCGCCACCGTGAGCCCTCGCTGTCGGCGACGAAGGCGCGCCGCGAGAGGGGTGGCCTCCGCGAGGAATCCGGTCAGCTCGGTGGCACGGCTCCATGCGCTCTCTTTGGATCACCGCGCTCATCATCGTGGGCCCACATCGCGCTCGTCGGATCGGCGCACCGGCGTCGCGCTCGAGCGCGTAACGGTCGTGCTCGCTCTAGGCCCGCTCGTGAGAACGGAGGCTCTCCGTTCCCACACTCATACTCGAGCTGCCATCGATGATGGCGAGCCGGCGGAGCGCATTTTTCGCGCAAAAAGCATCACGGTTAGAATAGGTTGGCTCGTCCTTTCGTATCTCTATCCATGAAAAAATTCTTTGGCGCAGCCATCACGCTTGCGGCTCTTGCTGCTGTCGTCGCTTGCTCCGAGTCGTCGACGAGCACCAACGATCCCTCGAATCCGGGTAGCGGAGGTGGAGGCGGTGACGGAGGGCACAGTCCGACCCCCGGTCCCGGGACGAAGGTCAAAGCCGGCACAGTCACCATGACGCAGACCGTGGTCTCTGCGGGCGGTACCGAGATCGTGAACGCCGCCGCCGGAGCAGGGTTCTATGAGGGCACCCTGAACGCATCCGGCTCGGGCGATGCCTCGTGCACGGAGTCGAAGGAGGGCGACTGCACCATCACCGAGTGCGATCTCGGCCCCACTCCGGACGGCGGAACCGAGACGGATGCCGGAACCACCAAGTCCCCGCACGCGGGCGAGATTGCCATCAAGAGCGCGAGCGAGATCAAGCTGACTCCGGACGCCGACGGTAAGTACGACGGCAAGAGCGAGCAGTCGAGGCTCTGGACCAACGGTGGCGACATCTCCGTCACGGCTGCCGGCGCCGATGTCCCGGCATTCGAGACGTCGCTGAAGGGACCGTCGGCCGTCGAGGTGACGGCGCCTGCGTGGCCTGCACTGGGCGCCGCGCTCGAGATCGATCGCGCCAACGATCTCGAAATCACGTGGAGCGATGGAGGTGCGGGCAGCGTTCAGGCGATGGTGAGCTCCAGCACGGACGACACCAAGAAGGTCGCCACCGTCTCGTGCGTCTTCAAGTCCGACACGGGCGGGGGCAAGATCCCGAAGGCTGCTCTCAGCAAGCTCATCGCGGGAGACAAGGCGTCGATCTCCGTGCACGCGGCAACGATCGAGGAGGTCACCGCCGGCGACTGGAAGGTCTCCGTCGCGGCAATGACTTCGGCGACCACGAGTGGCGGCGACATGGCGTCGGCTCAAGCGAAGATCAAGTGACCTGATCGCGTAAGCCTCTCGTGTCCTGCGCGCGCCCCGTCTGAGTTGTCTGCGGACGACCGGCGGTCGCGCGCAGCAGAGGCTGCGACCCGCGCGACGCGGAACGGAGCCCAGTAACGTCGGCGACGCGAATTGCTCACACGGGCTCGCCCACGAACTCCGGATGGGTCTCGCTCGATGGGTCTCCCTCCGCATTGTTCAGGTGGTGGCGGTGTCGGCGCTGCAACAGCTTCCGTCGCCGCGGCGTCCTCGGCAGCTGCCTGCGGTTTGCTGGTGGTTGTATCCCGCGATCGCAACGAGACACATCGAGGCGGGTCGGCAACTACTCGGACGGTAGTTCGAGGCAGAAGAGCGGGAGGCTCACTCCGTCGACACATTGTTGTCCGACGCGACCTGCCCACTGGAAAGCGGCGGTTCCTGGTGGCGGCGGGGCAGCGATGCCGATCCCGACCTCGAACTCGAAGCCGGAGCCGGAGGCGTCGCCATCGGAACGATTCTGCCACCCCTGGCAGGTACGGATCCGGATGGGATCGATCTCGCCCTCGGCGTAGTAGACGCCGGAGAAGAACTGGAAAGCTCGGTCGCCCTTGGGCTTGCCGTACTCGTTGAAGGCCAGCGTGTTCGAGGGCCCCGTGAGGAACTCGTCAGTGTTCGCGAAGATGACACCGAGTAGCATCGCGCAATCCGGGCGTCGTACGCCGTCATTCTCACGAATCGCGCACCAGCGATCGCTGGGTCTGTTCCGATCGCGGACGACCGATATGCGTGCGAGATCCGCAGTGCCGTCGAGGGTCGACGATAGCGCGATGAGTGCGGCGTAGCTCTGGGCGTTCGGCAGGCCTGCCCTCGAGGCCGCATCCTTGCACAAGCCGTCGACGAACACGTCGAGCGAGCCGGCGTCCACGCCCTTCGCGAAATCGGTGGGAAAGGACTCCGACGTGAGAAAGATGCCGAAGTCGCGCACCCCTCCGTCGTTCGCTTCGCTCCCATCGACCGCGCTCGCGCTCGCGTCGTTCTGCGGTTGGCTCGAGCCCGCGTCGGCGGTGAGTATCGGGTCCTCGCCCATACACGCCTGCGCCGCGGCGGCGAGCGCGAGAGAGCCGAGCGCCAAGGTCCGTACGATAGGCCGCGACATGCCAAGAGCATACCTGTCCCCGACGCGCGGGCGAGCAGTCAATCGGACGGCGTTGGTCGGTCAAGACCGCCCCCGTGGTGCGAGTGCTGTTGACCAGTCCGGCGATCCTTCATTGCGAGGGTCGACAACAGTCGATCGTCATGGTTGCATCGCAGGCCTCAAACCCAACAAGGGGGGGATACAATGGCTGATGATGCAGTGACGGATCTCGATCCGGCGCGCTACCTTCGTGCGCCCGTTCTCGATGTTCCGGGCGCGATCGCGCTCGGAATCGCGCTCCTGTCGTCGACCGACGGCTCGCTGTCCGGCGCGCCGCACGCGAGCGCCAAGCGGCTTCGCGCTCGCGTGCTCGAGCTGCAAGCACGCTGGGCCGAGCAGCGCGCTGTGGCCTCCACGCCGAAGACCGATCCCCGTCCCGCCGATCAGCGTCTCGATCGCGCGTGGGCAGCTGTCGGACGCCGACTGGAGACCCTCTCCGAGCTGCCTGAGACGGTGCCGGAAGCCAAGCTCGCGGCGACGCTCTACGAGCGCCTCTTTCCGGAGGGGCTGACGTTCCTCGCGATGGCGTTCGAGAAGCAGTGGGCGGAGAGCGAGCAGCGCCTCAAACAGATCGGCGACGGGCCGACCGCGAAGCAACTCACGACGCTCGTCGGCGACTTCTTGCTCGCCGAGCTGCGCACGGCGCACACCGAATATGGTCGGGTGCTCGGCATCACTGCCGCGAAGGCGGAGAAGGCGACCCCTCCCAGCCTCGTCGAGGCGCTTCGCGGGGTGACGCAGGCCATCGCTGCCTATTCTCTCCAGCTGGTCGCCGCCGCTCACGCCGACCCGGAGATCGTGCCCGCGGTGCGGAGAGCACTGCGACCGCTGGACGACATCCGAAGTGCTCAGTCGAGACGCGCCGCTGCCGGCGAATCGCCGAGCGTTCCCGACGACACGATCGCCCCACCGCCGTCCAAGGTCGGTCCGACGACGCCGGTCCCCGACGTGTAGACGAGACACGACGCCGCATCGCGGGGGCGTTCGACCCCAAGAGGGTTCCTTGATCGAGGTGGAAGGTCGATCGAGGAACCCTTTGGGGTTCGCCGATCGACGTGGAAGGTCGTTCGAGGAGCCCTATCGGGTTCGTCGATCGACGTGGAAGGTCGATCAAGGAGCCCTCGAAGGTTCGCCGATCGACGTGGAACCTCGATCGAAGACCCCTGACGGCTCTTCAGCGACGTTCGACTGTCGTGCGTCGAGACTCCGTGGCCCTGCGAACTCGACCGGTGGCGCTGCGCGCGTCGTCGGCCGAGGGCTGCCTGATGGCCCGAGTGCTAGCTGTCGTCTGCGGGGTGGTCTTCTGCGCCGCCGCGAGGAGCGGGAGCTGCTGGTCCCCCTTCGCCGTTCGTCGTTGCTGGGAGCTGAGCCAGCGGATTTGAAACGAGTCGCCGGATCTCCTTCGGATCCGGCCATCCCTCGACGCGGCCGCCGAACTTCGCCGAGTTTGAGGGCCCCAGACGCGCATGGAACTCCGCTCCCTTCTCTAGGAGGTCCGGACCGTAATTGGTTGCCTGCAGCGCCGCAGGAATGGCATCCGCTTGATGTTCCGAGTCGGCACCGTATAGTCGAACGATTCGCTCTACATCCTCGGCCGCTAGCTTGTCCGCCTCTTCCGAGTGTCGCTTGGCAGCCTCGTCCGCAGCAGACGCCATTCCGATCGACCGGAGGTGCGCTTCGACCATGCGGTGACGCTGGCGCATTCGGATGAGCTTCCCGTAGAGGTCGACAAGCCCTCCAAGGAAGGCCAGGACGTTCTTCCGCGCACTAGTGAGGGCCACGGAACCAGCGATGGCCACCGCCCCTGCCCCTCCTTCAGGAGTCTTGACTGCTTCGATGACCAGGTCGATCCAGGTCGATCCGGCGTCGACGTTTGAGAATCGAATGCATGGCCCAAACAGAACGTCCGCCGGTCGTGCGAGCGCAAAGTTGATCGCTTTGACGAACTTCTCGAAATCATCGAGGTTCTGAGGCTGCGGAAGCCTCACACTTATCGTCGGCTCCACTTCGTCGGGAAGCAACGAGTCGATCATTCGGCGAAGAAGGTTCACCGCTATCCGCAGCTGATGGATCGTAGGGGCCATCGGCGACGAGACAGCCGCAAGGGTCGTCGCGGGGTCGCCCGCCAGCTCCGACCAAGCAAGGTCAAGTACGGCGTTGGTCTCCGGTTTGAGCGCCTCGATCCTCGCGAGCTCTCGCACAGCGACCAACGCAGGTCGCCATTCACGGACCACGCCGCCATGCTGGCCACCTGGCAGGCCTACCACCTCGAACTTGATCGCATTCAGCGCCACAGTCGTTGCTTCGAGGATCTGTCGCATCTCGCGGAGGCGCATTTGGGCGAGGATGCTACCCACAATGGCGAGCGCTGGTCGACTCTGAATCGCAGTCCGCGTAACCAGTTGCTGGCGGTTGTAGACGGACTCGTAAACGCGGGGCAGCTCGGCGTCGCTCACGCCCCGCGGTGTTCCTTTTCCTTACGCGTTGGCATGAGGCGCTCGGGGATCGCCTTCTTGAAGTCCAGCCCAGAGATGCGGGGACAGGTTCTCGTTGGTGGAGATCAGCTCCGTGGTCCCGACCAGGCCGGATCCGCTCTTCGCGTCGCTTCCCACGTAGCGCCGCCGCCAGACTCGCGCGCGCCAAGACGGGCATGATCGAGTCGAGCGTCGTAGCTCGCCTAAGTCGGTGACAAGAACGACCGAGGTTCGTGAACCTAACATGAGTGATGAAGGACACGAGCAACCGCTTTAGTGCTACCTTCGCGCCCTGAGATGGCGAACGATGAGAGGGCAGCGAAGCCGGAAGCCAAGGGCGTGGCAACTTCGAAGCGCATGTCGGCACATGCGATCGGAAACGATGCTGCTTCAGCGGTCGGCAACACGTTCGCCATCGCCGAGGGAAGAACGGTCGCCGCCCTTTCACCAAAGGGACCGGCTATTGCGCGCCGACAGTCGACGGACGAGGAAATCCAGGCGATTCGTTCGCAGATCAACGAATTCGCCACCTCCTTCCGAGTCGCCATCGAAGCGTGCCTCCGAGCGGCCGAGGCTGCCGAAGCGAGCGGCAACGTGTTGGCTCAGACGAAGGAGACCGTCGACGAGCTCTGGGCTGCACATGCTGCCGTCGATCTCCGTAAGGACAGCCCGATGGTCGGGATGGCGAAGTCCACGCTCAAGGCCGCACTCTCGGCGGGTGCCGGGGCGGTAGTGAAGGCACTCCTCCCAAAAGTGCTCTAGGCGGCCACGATGCGCCGAGCGTGGCGGCCCCCTCGGCGGCGGACGCTGCGGCGACGCACGGTGCCGCTGCTGCTGCCTCCAACGGCAACGCCTTTGCCCTGAACCAGACGCTCCACGTCGCAGCGCCGGTCCAAAACGCCGCTCCGGTCGACCCCGCTCTCCGCCTTCGCGAGATGGAGAGGAGCTTCTTCCTTCCTGAAACTCATCTCCGGGAGCTCATTGCGATCCAACGGGTCATCCTCGTTGTCGCTTGCGCGTTCTTCGTGGCGATGACAGCGTTGCTCGCGCCATCGGAGCTGCCTTTCAGATTTCGGGCAGCGTCGATCGCTGCGTCCTTCGGCCTCCTGGCGATCCCTGCCGTCATGAACCTGCGTACTCGTTCATTCCGACACCGATTGCAATTTTATCGGAATTGGTGCACCGAGAGCCTAACGCCGCCGCACCCCAATTTGGATGCGTCGGAAATATGGTTGGAATGGCAGGCGTTCCTCAAGAAGTACGGAGGCTCGCGATGAGTTCGACGACCGAACAAGACCGGACCTCTTATCGAAAGCTCTCGCGACTCCGCTGGATCGCGTGGGGGACGACGATCGTTCCGCTCGTCATCGGCGCCGTCGGCGTTGTCTCTGTCGCTCTGCAGGCCAAGAAGAGCCAGGAAGACCTGCGCGTCCAGACCGATGAAGCGGCCCGACTTCGCGACGAAAAACACGCTCTCGAGAACGAAGTCGTCCAGCTTCGCGCCACCCTTCGGGAGGAGACAGAGCGCGTCTCGTCGCTACGCGCCAACGCCGAAGCGCTCGCGGCACAGCAGAGTAAGCTCGAGGTGGCGCTGTCGTCGCCGGATACGGCGGGGGCGATCGCGACCGTGCGGGCAACCATGGCCGACCGCTCCCCTCGCGAACGCGCAGTGGCGCTCCGACGGCGTGCAAAGGAAGTCGGCCTCCACAATCGTCCGGAATTGGCCACGCAACTGCTCGAGGCCGCGGTTCGCGAAGATAGTTCGTACGCAGAGGGCATGATTGATCTCGGGTTTGCAGCGATGAGCCGCAAAGACCTCAAGGAGGCGGAAAAGCAATTCTTCGCGGCCGCGCTCGCGGCCGAAAACGCTGACACCAACGGATACTATGCTTTTGGGCTAGTCAATCTCATCAACGTATTGGTCATCGAAAATCGATTGGACGATGCCAAGCAATGCGCGAACTTGATCCGTCCAGTGGCCGATCCGCAGTTGGACGGCGGCACGTTCAAGTGCGTGCCCGACCCACCGCGGAGTGGAAAACTCTATGAGCAGACGTGCCCGTGCGCGAAGTTCCGCAAGTCCGTAACGGATCCCCCGAAGGATGAAGGAATCCCTCGAACGCTCGACATGCTGGAGATCGCCCTTTCGCGGCAGGCCAAGCTGCCAAAGTGAGGGCGGCGAACGCGCCCTGGAATTGCCTCCCGCAAGGGCAAACAGGTCGGGGTTAGGAATTTGAGCTAAGCGGCGGCACCGGTCGTCCACCATCGCGTACGTCGTGGCGTTGTCGGTTCGCTGCAGCCAGCTGCAAGGATCATGGACGCGATTCGTCTCACATGTCGGCACCGAGGCCGACGACACCGAGCGAAGCAAGCGTCTGCCCTCCGTACGAGCGTCGCATCGTGGGCGGGTTTCGAGCGGCAGCGATTCTTCCAGTGCCGAGGTCGCGTGCGTTGCTCGTCGACGAGATCGAAGCGGATGGTAACCGTACGTTCCTATCTGCAACTGATCCGCCTCCACGGAGCTCGGGTGAGGACGTCCGCGAGGTAGTCGAGCACGTCGCACCTCCACTCTCCGTCAACGCGCTATCATGAGCTACGTATGGCAGGCCTTGCCCCCGTCGAGCTGACGGCTGACTGTGATGTGTGTGGGCTCGAGGCCGGAGTCGTCGAGGTCTACGACGCGCTCGTCGCCGCGTGCCGTTTCGGGGTACCCGCAACGACGCGCTGCAAGCTGTGCGCGGCGGAAAGCCAAGGCTCGCTCGACCGCGTCCCGAGAGGGCCGCTCCGCGAGGTCCCGGCGAACCGCTGCCCCGCGTGCCTCCACACGCTCACGGCTGCCGCCGTCGACGAGCGCAGCTGTCCGAGCTGCGGAGCCCGCGCAGCGCTCGAGGAGACGAGCGCGCCCACCCGCTTCGATGCCGTTGCCGATCTCGAACGCGCGCTCGACGCGTGGGCCGAGCGGGAGAGCTTTGCCTCCCGCGAGGCGCTGGTTGCTGCGACGTTCGTGGAGCCGGACATCACGAAGCTCTTCGCCGCGGTCCAGCGGCGAGAGCCCCTCGAAGTCCTTGCCGATCCATTCGCCAACATGGGCATGCGAACGACCGGCGGTCGCGCGCAGGAGAAGCGCGAGCGGCGCGCGGCGGATCGGAGCCGCGAGGGCGCCGCCACGTCGGAGACGCTGCGCGGCCGCGCACCGATCCCGGACGCGGCCGCCCCAACCACGCCGAGGACGAACGAAGGCGCACCACCGGTGACGGCGCGCGGGATCGGTCCGGCCGCCGGAAGCGCGACGGAGGTTCCAGCGCCCTCGAACGCGGTCACGGACGACGACCGTCGCCCGAGCTCGCTCGCTGGCGCGCTGGATCCCGCCTACGCACCGACCGCGCCGCTCGCGCCACCGCTCGCCGCCTCGGCGACTCCCGGCGTCGAGGCGCGCACGGCCCCGCTCGCGCCACCACTCGCACCGCCGGCTCGAGCCGGCGTCCCCGGGATCGCGCCGACACCTTCGTTGCATCCGCCCCCGCCTCGATCGGCGCCGCCGCGCGCGATCGTGTTTCCGCTCGTCAGCGTCATCGCCGCCGACGGCGAGATCCACCCCGAGGAGCGCGCGCTCGTCGATCGGTTCCTCCAGGGCGAGGGCCTCGCGCCGCTCGCCGACCACGAGTTTCGCGTCCACCACCCCTCCGAGGTCGCGCACTTCGTCCCGATCGAGCGCCGCGAGGACGTCGTCAAGCTGATGTGCGAGACCGCCTCGATCGACGGGATGCCCGACGAGAGCGAGCGGCGCGTCATCCGCGCGTACGCCACCGCATGGCTCGTCGAGGACGAGAAGCTCGACTTCTGGATGTGGGGCTACGAGAACATGAACATGTCGCTCGCGCGCCAGCTCTTCCTGAAGCTCCGTCGCTTCGTGCTCTCGGCGCGATGGAGCGAGGCCGAGACGGGCGAGCGTCGAGGCTGACGCTCCAACACGCCCAGGGCCACGACCGTGTTCTTCCGTGATGCGCCCCGCTCGATCGGATAGCGTGAAGGACCGATGAACGTCCCGCAGTCGCCCGGCCCCGCTCCCGCCGCGCCCGAGGCTGTCGATCCGAGGATCCCCGAGCAGTTCCAGAGGGTCGCCGCGAACATCCGCAAGGTGATCCTCGGCAAGGACGAGGTGGTCGCGCGCCTCCTCTGGGCCGTCGCCGCACAAGGTCACGTCCTCTTCCGCGACGTGCCGGGCGTCGGCAAGACGATGCTCGCCAAGGCGTTCGCCGCGAGCGTCGACTGCACGTTCAAGCGGATCCAGTTCACGCCCGACCTCCTGCCGATGGACGTCTCCGGCTCGAACGTCTTCGACATGCGGAACAAGACGTTCCAGTTCCAGGCCGGCCCGGTCTTCACCAACGTCCTGCTCGCCGACGAGATCAACCGCGCGCCGCCGAAGACGCAGTCCGCTCTCCTCGAGGTCATGGAGGAGCGCCAGGTCACCGTCGAGGGGACCACGCACAAGCTCGAGCTGCCGTTCGTCGCGATCGCGACGATGAACCCGCTCGACGACGAGGGGACCTATCCCCTCCCCGCTGCCCAGCTCGATCGCTTCATGATGATGCTCTCCGTCGGCTATCCGCCGGAGGAGGCCGAGGCGAAGATGCTCGAGGTGCACCTCGGTCAGTCGCCGGCGATCTCGAACATCAGCCACGTGATCACGAAGGACGACGTCGTCCACTGGCAGCGGTCTGTCCCGAAGGTCTACGTCTCTCCGGAGATGCGGCGCTACTTCGTCGCCGTCCTCAAGGCGATCCGCACCGACGATCGGAACCTCCGCTCGGTCTCGCCCCGCTCGACCCTCCTCCTCGCGCGCGCGTGCCAGGCGCGCGCGATGTTCTCCGGCCGCGGCTTCGTCTCGGTCGAGGACGTGAAGGCGCTCGCACCCGACGTCCTCGGTCATCGCGTGATGACGAGCGACTCGGGCGTCGGTCGCGAGCTCGTCGCCCACTGCCTCGAGCGCGTCCCCGCCCCCGCCTGAGGACGCACACCGTGCCCCAGGTGATTCGCGCCCCAGTACGGCTCGACCGGCGCGATCGCTGACGGCTTCGCACTCCCGTTGCGCTACGCCGCAGCCGTTCGAGCTTGGCTCCATGACCGAACATGGTAGGCGACCTCTCATGAGCTCTCGCCTCGCGGTCGTATCGTGTCTCCTGTTGCTCTCGGCTTGCGGTGGCTCGACGTCGCCCGCGCCCACGACGCCTGCAGCACCCGCTGAGAGCGGTGCAACGCCGCCCGCACCGGGGAGCGGCGAGGGAGGCTCGGCGCTCACTGCGGAGGAGTGCGAGAAGCAAGGTGGACGCGTCGTCGGCGACATCGGAGACGGCGCCACGCATCGTCCGGACTATCGTTGCCCCGACAGCGGGCAGCCGCCGATCGGACGCATCAAGTTCGAGCCCAGCAAACCGGTGGCGCTCGAGGGCGCCGTCTGCTGCCGCTGAGGAGGCGCTCGGAGCCATGCGCAACAAGTTCGCCCGACAGGGCAGCTACATCCATGGGTGCCCGACCGGGCTCGATGGCTGCGCATGGAAGACACGTGTTTGCAGCGAGCCGGAGAGGCCTGTACAGCATCGAAGACGGTCGGCTCTCGCTGGTCGAGCTCGGCGCGATCGGTGCCGCTTCGTTCGGCGTGTCGACCGCCAACAAGGGCCACCTCTGGTCGATCGGGGAGAAGGACGTCCTCTCGTACGATGGAGCGTCCTGGTCCGCGATCGCCTGAGCGCGCCACTGCACGTGCGATGGCGCGAGCGAGCGGGTCAGGCGCTCCGCGCTACGGAGATGACGATCGACTTGGACGCCGGCGTATTGCTGACTTCGGCGACACTCCCGAGCGGGACGAGGACGTTCGCCTCCGGGAAGTAGGCGGCCGCACACCCTCGCGCGATCGCGTAAGGAACGACGACGAAGCGCTCCGCAACGCGCTCGCCGTCGCTCGCGTGACTCGTGATGTCGACGAGATCGCCCTTCGCGAGCCCTCGCTCTTCGATGTCGTCCTGGTTCATGAACACCACCCGCCGGCCGTTCTTGATCCCGCGGTAGCGATCATCGAGCCCGTACACGGTGGTGTTGTACTGGTCATGACTTCGGATGGTCATGAGCAAGAGCTGCCCGCGCTCGAGCCCGTGTCTCGGCAGCGGGTGGGCCACGAAGCGTGCCTTGCCCGTCTGCGTGTGGAAGACGCGATCGCGGGCGGCGTTGCCGAGGTAGAAGCCGCCCGACTCGCGCACACGCGCGTTGTAGTCGGCACAGCCAGGGACGACGCGCGCGATGTGATCGCGGATGGCGTCGTAGCTCGACGAGAGAGCGCGCCAGTCGATGCCCCCGGAGCGGAGGGTCGCCTCCGCCACGCCGGCGATGATCGCGACCTCGCTCTTCAGCATGCCGGACGCCGGTGAAAGACGTCCGCGCGACATGCTGACCACGCTCATCGAGTTCTCGACCGTGACGAACTGCTCGCCTCCCTCCTGGAGGTCGACCTCCGACCGAGCCAGGCAAGGCAGAATGAGCGACGTGCGACCGGTGACGAGATGGCCGCGATTGAGCTTCGTCGAGACGTTGACGGTGAGGCTGCAGCGACGGAGCGCTTCGGCGGTGCGCTCGGTGTCCGGTGACGCGGCGAGGAAGTTGCCGCCGAGCCCGAAGAAGACCTTCACCTGACCGTCGAGCATCCCGCGGATGGTGTCGACGGTGTCTCGCCCGTGCGCGCGCGGCGGCTCGAACCCGAACTCGGCGCCGAGGCGATCGAGGAAGGCGTCGGGCATCTTCTCGCAGATGCCCATCGTGCGGTCGCCCTGGACGTTGCTGTGCCCGCGCACCGGACACGCGCCGGCGCCCGGCTTGCCCATGTTGCCGCGCAGGAGGAGAAAATTGACCAGCTCCTGGACGTTGGCGACGCCGTTCTTGTGCTGCGTGATCCCCATCGCCCAGCACACGATCGTGCGCTCCGCTTCGCAGGCGACGTCCGCGGCGCGCTCGATCATCTCGCGAGAGACACCGCTCTCGCGAACGATCTCGTCCCAGGTGACGTCGGCGACGGATGCCACGAACGCGTCGAAGCCGTCGGTGTGCGCTTCGATGAACTCGCGATCGAGGACCGAGCCCGGAGACGCGTCCTCGCGCTCGAGCATCGCCTTCATGATCCCCTTGAAGACGGCGACGTCGCCGTTGATCTTCACCTGGAGGAAGAGACTGCCGATCTCGGTCGAGCCACCGACGACGTCGACCGGGTCCTGCGGATGCGCGAAGCGGATGCTCCCCGCCTCCGCGAGTGGATTCACGACGACGATCGAGCAGCCGCGGCGACGAGCATCACGCAGCGTGGACAGCATGCGCGGGTGGTTCGTCCCGGGGTTCTGACCGACGATGAAGATCGCGTCGGCGAGCTCGAAGTCCGCGAGGGTGACCGTTCCCTTGCCGACGCCGAGCGACGCGCCCATTCCGGCGCCGCTCGACTCGTGGCACATGTTCGAGCAGTCCGGGAGATTGTTCGTGCCGAGCTTGCGGACGAAGAGCTGATAGAGGAACGCCGCTTCGTTGCTCGTACGTCCCGACGTGTAGAACGCCGCCTGGTCGGGCGAGTCGAGCGCCGCGAGCTCGCCTGCGACCAGGGCGAACGCATCGTCCCAGGAGATCGGCTCGTAGTGCGTGCCTCCGGGCCGAAGCACCATCGGGTGGGTGAGCCGCCCCTGCTCGTTCAGCCAGAAGTCGGACTGCCGCGCGAGCGCGTCCACGCTCCACTCGGCGAAGAACGCCGGCGTCACTCGCCTGATCGTCGCTTCGGACGCCACGGCCTTCGCGCCGTTCTCGCAGAACTCGAACGCAGAGCGATGGTCCTTCGACTCGGGCCACGCGCAGCCGGGGCAGTCGAATCCCTCGACCTGATTCGTCAAGAGAAGCGTTCGCGCTCCTCTCACGAGGCCGAGATGATTCTTCACCTGCAGCGTCGTCTGAAAGACCGCACCTGCGCCGCCGGCCACGGAAGCAGGCGGGTTGATCTCGGGCGGGTGGGCCTCCGGCGGCGGCTGAGCTCCGGTTACTGCGCGCAGCATGCGCCGAATCGTAGCATCACTGCACGGCGCACCGCGACGCGCAGTGACGCTCGATCCACTCGCCTCACCCTCGCATGAATGACGAAGCTCAGGCCGCGAGGTGATGACGCATCGCTGCGCCGATCCACTTCCAATCCGCGTACGGCCCGGTCGAAATGGGCTCTCGCTTCATGATCGAGATGAGCTCCCAGTAGCGCTCCCCGCGTGGATCGTAGAGCGCGCGCATCCGCTCCCTCGCCGCGGCCTCGTCTGCCTGCTGGCCCGCGGCGGCCGCCATCGCCGCGATGAAGGAGCGGCAGATGCCGCCCGCCTCGGGCGAGGTCGGGTCGACGCCGTGCGCGCGCGCCTCGGCCGCGGCGCGCGCGGCCTCGGATTGCGCCCTGCGCATCGCCTCCTGGTCGACCGTCTTCGACCAGAAATCCGACGCCTGCGTGCGCATGCTCGTCACGAATGTCGGGTCTTCGAGCATCGTCGCGAGCTCGACCCATGCGTCGAGCTGCTCGGACGTCGCGTCGTCCGGGAGATCCGGCGTGCTCGCCTCGACCATCCCGCGCACCCATTGCTGCGACTCGGGCCAGCCCTCCATCACCTTCGTGAAGAACCCCTCCACCACCTTCTTGCGCTCTTCGTTCGACAGCCGGGTCACCATGGAGATCCTCCTCAGATCGGATTCCGAGGCCCCCGATCGGATCGCGGCACGGAGCGCACACGCCACGCGCTGGAGCGACGTGATGTGTGACTCGATCGCCCCGAGTCGGAGGCGGAGTGCCTCCTCGAGCTTCATGTCGCGACGGAGCACCTTGCCGATCCCCTCGAGGCCGATCCCCGCCTCGCGGAGGGTCCGGATGAGGTCGATGCGGACGACGTGCTCCTCCGCATAGAGCCGGTAGCCGCTCTGCGACCTCTCCGCCGGCGGCAGGAGCCCCTCGTCGGAGTAGAAGCGCAGCGTCTTGACCGGTACCCCAGTGCGTCGCGAAAGCTCGCCAATCGTGAGCCTCTTCGCCATGGCAACGAAGAGTGATGTCTCCAGCTGGTGGAGAGTCAAGGACCTCGTTTCCTCCGGCGCCTCCGCTGGCACGGGTGGGCGGGACGCTCGCACGACTCGACACGGGTCGGTGGGCGGGTTGGCAAACCAGTCGACGTTCCACGCGCGCCGTCCGTGTCCGCTCCTGATCCGAGTCCCCTCGTCACTTCGCTTCACCGGCGCGGCGTTGCGCTCGAGCTACAGGCGATCGACCTCTGCTTCCTCGCAGCACTGCACCTGCGGGCCGAGGGGTCGGCCAGGCCTCGTTCCAGGAGGACCGCCTCCTGGTCGGCCTCGACGCCTCACCCCGCGATCCTCCTTCTCGGTGCTCTTGCTGGTGGCGGAGCTACCGGCTCCGGGAGTGCGTGCTAACCTTCGAACGGTGAGCGCCGTCTCTTCGGATGCAGCCGCAGTCTCCGTCGAACCGGCGCTCGACGTGCGCCGGTTCACGCGCGCGGAGTACGAGCGTCTCGTCGAGCAAGGAGTGTTCGAGAACGAGCGCGTCGAGCTCCTCCGTGGTTTCATCGTCCGAATGTCGCCGAAGGGGCCCGCGCACGACTCCGCGATCGACCGTCTGCACGAGCAGTTGCTCCTAGCTCTTCGTGGGCGGGCGCGCGTGCGGAGCCAGAGCGCTTTCGCCGCGAGCAATGGCTCCGAGCCCGAGCCTGACGTCGCCGTCGTCCCGTCGGGCGAGTACCGCAACGAACACCCTTCGATGGCCTTCCTCATCGTCGAGGTGGCAGACAGCTCGCTGCAGACTGACCGGACCACCAAGGCGCGCATCTACGCCGAGAGCGGCGTCGAAGAGTACTGGATCGTCAACATTCGCAACGGGCTCATCGAGGTCCACACGGACATCGTCGACGGGGCCTACACGCGCATTACGCCCTTCGCGCGTGGCTCACAGATCACGCTACACGCGTTCCCGGACGTGAGCATCGGCGCGTCCGACGTGCTGTAGCCATCGCTCGCCAAGGCCCCCGAGTGTCGAAGCGTCAGTAGGTGCGGCGCGGCGCGAGCTGGCCGCGGGGCCGCCGAGCAGCTGATCGATCTCGATCACGGATGGAGGCTTCGCCGCCCAACAGACGATAGGCTGGACGCATGACTGGAGGCCGAGTTGCCGTACCGTGAGCCCGCCGGCGAGCTCGCGCGGCGCGATGCAGCCGTCGTCGAGAAGGGGCCGATCCTGCGCCTCGACGCGAGCGGGCGTCGAGGGAGCAACGGAGTCGACGGCCAGAACGGCAGGGATGGCGTAGGGGCGGGGGCGGACGGCGGCCACGGTGAAGACGCGTCGCCGGCCGTACCGGGAGAGCCCGCGGGACAGATCGCGCTCGATCTTCGGAGCCTCGCGGGAAGCGAGACGAGCGCTCTCCTCTCGATCGAGCTTCGCTCCGCCGCAGCAGGGCACCGTCGCAACGACACCGAGATCGACTTCGCGCGTCCCGGCGACATCGAGCTGATCGCCGTCGGCGGGCACGGCGGCAACGGCGGCAATGGTGGTCGCGGTGGAAGCGGCGCGCGTGGACGATCGGGCGCCGACGCGACCCGGTGGTCTTCCGGCGAGGATGGCGGCCCGGGCGGCGACGGCGGCGACGGCGGCAACGGCTCGAGCGGAGCACCAGGCGGCAGAGGTGGTGACGTCGTCCTCCGCGTGAGCGAAGAGGACGCGCCGCTTCTCCTGCTCGTACGCAACGACGTGCGAGGCGGCGAAGGCGGTTCCGAGGGAGTGAACGGCTGGGGCGGCGCGGGCGGGCCCGGCGGCAGCGGCGGGAGCTCCTACTCATGGACGGAGACCGAGTCGTATCGGGACTCGAATGGCAACTCCCAGACCCGCACGAGGTCACACTCGAAGCCCGGTGGCTCGAGCGGGAGATCCGGCAGCGACGGTCGCGCCGCCCGCGCGGAGCCGCGCGCGGGCGCGAACGGCGCGCCGGGCACGGTCACGATCGAGCTGCGCGACGATGCAGGAAGGACGACGTCGTACCGCTCGCGCTACGACGTGCGCCTCGTCTCGTTCGAGCATCGCAACGCCAACGACGATGGGATCTACGAGCCCGAGGAGAAGGTGTTCGTCTCGCGGGTGACGGTCCAGAACAGCGGAGGGATGCCGCTTCCGAGACATCACGACATCGTCGTGCGGGTCGCCGACGACGGCTGGATCGCCCCCGCGGACGAGCAGAAGCTCGTGTTGCCTCGCGCGCTCGCGCCGGGCGAGACGCACGTCTTCGAGCGCGACGAGCTCGAGCTCGCGCTGCGCATGTTCCGCCCGCAACGAAGCGGCGCGCCGCTCGCGGCGCCGGAGACGATCCATCTGCTCGCCGAGCTCCCGCGCGTGAGGCGTCGGTTCGGCGGGTTCGAGACGCCGGACGCGCCTCACGGGAACATCGTCATCCGGTTCCCGATCGAGGTATCGGAGCCGACCGCGCTCTTCTCCCTCGCACCCGGACAGGCGACGCGCATCCGCTGGCAGCTCACGAACGTCTCGGGTAAGCCATTCGGCCTCGCGAGCGAGCAAGGGCGCGCGGTCGGAGTGCGGCTCGTGCTCGACGGCGGAGAGATCGGAGCGGACCGCATCCACCTCCTCGCGCCGAGCTCGCCCGAGGAGAAGCACGTATCGCTCGAGCACGGGCTCGACCTCGACGTGCCGCGTGTCGGCGCTGGCGAGGACATCTCCTTCGAAGCGACGATCGCCGTCCCGAGCGACGCGGCGCCGTACACGAGCGCGCGGTTCGTGGTCAGCGCCGAGCTCGGGCACATCGCCGAGCCGCGCCGCGCGCGCGCCGTCCACCTGCAGGAGATCCGGATCTCCGTGGGACGACCATTCGATGCTCGGGGCGCCGACGTCCTCCTCGTGGTCAACAACCGTACGATGGCCGACGAGGTCGCCGCGTGGGAGGAGCTCGTGCGGTCGAGCGGGCTCACCGTGTCCGTCTGGGACGCGGCGCTCGAGGGAGGGCTCGCGGTGCTACGCAACGTCGCCGCCGGAGCGCATGACTATCGCCTCGTCGTCGTCCTGAACAACGCGTTCGACACGCCGATCGGGGAGCGGCTTCCGAGCACCCTCGTCGACAAGGCCACGAGCATGGCGCTCGCGCGGCGAGGCACCCACGTCCTCTACGTCGGACGGAAGCCGAACGTCGCGACCCTCCTCGTCCCGACGGACGGTGAGGCCCCCGAGCTCGCCCAGACGAGCGCGCAGGACGAGGCCGTGCTCGCTGCCTGCGCGAACGACGCGATCGGCGAGCCTGTCGCGCGCTTCCAGGCTCGTGCCTGGTTCTCGTGGCCGTGGTCGGAGCCGAAGGAGGAGCATCTCGCGAAGCGAGCTCGCGCGCTCTCGGCGCTCCTCGCTCGTACCTACCCCGATCGCCGTTACGTGGTGGTTCACGACTTCGCGCCCGAGGTCGAACGGCGCGTCGCCTGGCTGCGTCGGATCACGCTCGGATGGATCGAGGTTCGCCGCTCGCTCGACGTCGCGCGGGGTGCGATTGCAAGCATCGAGGCGGATCCGGCCGTGATGCACGAGCCTTCGTTCGCGCATGCCGAGGTCACGTACGCCGTTGCCCTTCGCGCGCTCCCCTTACCTGCCAAGCTCCAGCTGCTCGATTCTGGGCTGGGCTACGGAACGCGGACTCCGGACGTCACCGATGGGTGTTCCGACGCCGTCGTTGCGGCGGTCCTCGGCGACCTCGTGCGCGAGCAGGAGGCCGCGCGCGACGACGGGTGGCGCAGAGCCGATCTCGACGAGGCCTTGCCGCTGCTGATGACGCTCGAGCGCGCGGGCTTCGCGATGCCGATCGGACGTGACGACGGCGGGCCACGCGCGGCGCGCTTCATCGAGCTCGTCGCATGGCTCGACCTCGTCGCACGCGACCACCCGCGGTTCTGGGAATGGCTACCGCCCCTCTCGCTCCTGCGGCGGCGCCCGCAGCTTCGCCGCGTCGTGCGGGCGAGCCTCGCCCGCCTCGTCGCGCGCGTGATGGGCGACGACGAGAAGGCGATCTGGCGGGCGATCGCCACCCGCCGAGAGGAGCTCCGTCAAGCCATCCGCCGCCGGAGGAAGAAGCTCGAGCTCGCCTCTTCTTGCGCGCTTGCCTTCACGCGCGATCGTGTCGAGACACTCGTCTCGAGTCGCGTCATCCAATCGGACGCAGCGTCATTGCCGCGCCGAGAGCGCGTCATCGACAAGCGGCGTCACGACGAGCTTCGTGCGAAGGACCTCGCGCGCAGCGAGCGCGCAGCGGGCGTCGCGACGAGCGCGGCGAACGCGCGCGCGAGCCTGCTGCGCGAGGAGACGTGTGAAGAGCTCCTCGCGCGGACACTCCCGAGGACGCGCGTCGCGGTGACCACGCCCTTCATGAACGTTGCACCGGCCGGATCGGAGGAAGCGGCCGTGCTCGAGAGATCTGCCGCGAGCCTTGCAGAGCTCCGCGAGCAGCGACGCCCCTGATACTGCGTCCGTGTGGGCGACGGGCGGTGCTCACGAGTTCCCGCGACCGGATCTGCTCCACCTCGCTCCTCTTCTCGGCGAGCTCGGCATCCGCTTTCGCGAGGCGCTCGGCATACTACTCGCGTTCTCTGGTGCGGCCGGCCACGACGTCGTCGCGATGCTGCGCCGAGATCTTCTAGAGCGTCGTCGCCTCCGACCGCCGGCGCTCGTACGTGATCGTCTCGGCCTCGGCGCTCCGCGGAGCACAACGAGGACCACGAACCGCCTCGTGTGAGCTTCACGGCTTTCACCGCATGACGGTATGGGCCGGCCAGCTCGGGCCTGACCACGGGCCACCCCTTCGAGCCTCTACTCCCCCTCAGCACCGAACGCCGACCGCTGCAGCGGCGACGCGTAGACCTCTGCCGAAGCGGCTCGCCGATCGTGAGCCTCTTCGCCATGGCAACGAAGAGTGATGTCTCCAGCCGGTCGAGAGTCAAGGACCTCGTGGCCTCCCGCTCGGCGCCGTCGGGTCCACGTTCGGGGAGCCGGATGCGCGTCGAAAGCCGATGGAAACCGCCCCTCCGCTGGCACGGGTGGGCGGGACGCTCGCACGACTCGACACGGGTCGGTGGGCGGGTTAGCAAAAGCAGTCCACGTTCCACGTGCGCCGTCCGTGTCCGCTCCCGATCCGCGTACCCTCGTCACTTCGCTTCACCGGCGCGGCGTTGCGCTCGAGCTACAGACGATCGACCTCTGCTTCCTCGCAGCTCTGCACGTGCGGGCCGAGCGGTCGGGCGAGCCTTCGTTCCAGGAGGAGCAGCTCCTCGACGTGTTCGATCAGGTCGTCGCTCTGACGAAGGAGAGCGCGAACGAGCGCGGCGCGAAGAAGCGCGCCACCCATGTCGTGCGCCGGCTTCGCGAGCAGAAGCTGCTCGTCCGCGTCGACGGCGCCGGCGTCACGCGCTCCGGCGAATATGCACTGACACGGCTCGCGACCGGGATCATCGGCTTCTACCTCGAGGACGAGGCGCTCACGCGCGAGAGCCTCGACGTCCTCGCAGGCACGCTGACCGCATGCCTCGAGGGCATTCGGGATGCGGTGCGGACCGCGGATTCGCCCGACACGTGGCGAACGCAGGTGGTGGGTCCGTTGCGCGTCACCATCTTCGAGCTCGCCGGCGGCATCGAGCGACGACAACGTGGCTTCGATCTCCAGCAGGAGTCCTTCCAGCGCGAGATCGCGGCGCTGCTCGCGGCCGACTGGTTCGGAGCCGTCGAGCGCTGCACCAAGCTCCTCGACACGACGAGCGCGATGCTCCACGAGCTGAACGACATCCTGCTCCGTCACGGGCACCGCTTCGGCGAGCTGCTCCAGGAGATCCTCGAATGCGCGGCAGACGCCGAACAAGAGGAAGCCGAGCGCGCTGCACGTGAAGCCATCGAGCAGGTGGACCGCGTCGAGGCATGGGGCTCCGCCAGACAACGGGCGTGGTCCGACTACCACGAGTGGGTGCACCGCTACCTTCGCGACGTCGTCCGCCTCGATCCGAGCCGCACGCTCGTGCATCGCCTTCGGGAGCAGCTCGCGGGACGTGGAGGAAAGCGGTATGCGCTCACCGTCGCGAACGCACCCGCGATCCGCGTCCTGCGTCCGACCGCGGTGAGCGCCCCCTCGCCCCCGGTGCGCAGCCCGAAGAAGGAACGCGAGCCGAAGCTCGCTGCGGAGGTCTCCGTCGACCCGGACGCCGAGCTGAAGACGTCCATCGGCGCCGCCATCGCCGCCGGTGCACACGGCCTGGCGGACGTGACCGCGCGCGTGTGCGGGGCCGACGCGGATCGCGATGCTCGCTACCGCGCAGCAGGGAAGATCGCGCAGCTCGTGTCCGACATGACCCCGGTCATCGTCACCGCCGAGCGTCCATGGCTACCAGCCGGTGATGGGATCATCGTCGAGGAGTGGACGCTCCCCGACCAGGAGAAGGCGTGATGAGCGAGGCGCGCTTCGCAATGCTCGAGGACGTGATCCGCGATGAAGCCTTCCCCGAGCTCGACCTCGCGCTGCGCCGCGGGCGCCATGTCGATCGCGACGACTCCGTCTGGTACGCGCTCCTCGTGGACGCGCAGGATCACCTCGAGCCGCTCTATCGGCGCTACGGCTGCGAGCTGGTGCACAAGAGCGACGGCTACTTCTATCTGCTCCCCACGAACGACCGGCTCGGCAGGCGCCATCTCTCCGCCCCGGAGATGCTCGTCGGTCAGGCGCTCGCCCTCCTCTATCTCGATCCCGCGACCGTGGAGACCGGCGGCATCGTATCGCGCGAGCACGTGCTCGGACATCTCGCCGGGGTCGTCGGCTCGGACGCGCTCGTCCGCATGCTGAATCCGAAGCGTCGTCGCTACGACGAGCGCGTCGCCGCCGAAACCGTCCGCTCCAAGGTCGCCGACGCGCTTCGCCGCCTCTCTACGCTCGGCTTCGTCGATGCCGTCGACGACTCGCGCTATCGCCTCCGTGCGTCGCTCCTTCGCTTCGCCGAGCCGCTGCGAGGCGCTGGCTCGCCGGCCGCCCACCTCGCCGACCTCGTCGCGGCGGGCGAGATCATGATCGAGGAAGACGAAGCGGACGCCGACAGCGAGACGGACGCCGACGGCGAGACGGACGCCGACGGCGAGACGGACGCCGACGGCGAAGCGGACGCCGACGGCGAAGCGAACGCCGACGGCGAGCCGAACGCTGGCGTCGCGGCAACGGACGCCGACGGCGTCGAAGCGGAAGCGCACGTCGCGGAACCGGACGCGGACGTCGAAGCGGCCCCCGGCATCGAAGCGAACGCTGGCGTCGAAGCGGCCCCCGCCGGCGAAGCGAACGCTGGCGCCGAAGCGAACGCTGACGTCGCGGAAACGGGCGCGGCCGTCGAGGCGATCGCTGGCGGCGTCGAAGCGGACTCCGCCGTGGAGGCGAACGCCGACGGCGAAGCGAACGCTGGCGTCGAGGCGATCGCGGGCGCCGAGGCGATCGCGGGCGTCGCGGAAACGGACGTCGAGGCGCACGCAGGCGTCGAAGCGGACACTGGCATCGAGGCGGACGCGGGCGTCGAAGCGGACGCGGGCGTCGAAGCGAACGCAGCCGTCGAAGCGGACACTGGCATCGAAGCGGACACTGGCATCGAAGCGGACGCGGGCGTCGAAGCGGACGCTGGCGTCGAGACGAACGCCGACGTCGAGGCGAACGCTGGCGTCGAAGCGAACGCTGGCGTCGAAGCGAACGCTGACGTCGAAGCGAACGCCGACGGCGAAGCGAACGCCGACGGCGAAGCGAACGCCGACGTCGAAGCGAACGCCGACGTCGAGACGAACGCCGACGTCGAGACGAACGCCGACGTCGAGGCGAACGCTGACGTCGAAGCGAACGCTGACGACGACGTCGTCGTCGATCAGGTTTCCAGAAACGAGACGCCCGAGGAGACGCCTCCGTGAGCCGCACCTGCGCGACCGCGCTCGCGCTCGTGAACTGGAAGGGCGTCTTCTACGAGCGGTACCTCCTCGATCGCCACGTGACCGCGCTCGAAGGAGCGAACGGCGCCGGCAAGACCACGGTCATGATCGCGGCGTACGTGGTGCTCCTGCCGGACCTCGCTCGCCTTCGCTTCACGAACCTCGGTGAGACGGCGGCGTCGGGCGGCGATCGCGGCCTCTACGGGCGGCTCGGACAACCGGGCCGGCCGTCGTACGCGGCGATGGAGCTCGAGCTCGGCAACGGTGGACGCGTCATCGCGGGCGTGCAGCTCGTTCGAAAGTCCGAGCCGACCCTGGAGCTGACGCCGTTCCTCGTGAGCGAGCTCGATCTCCAGGGAAGCTTGAAGCAGATCTTGCTCCTCTCGGGGGCCGATCACGACGCCGTCCCCGAGCTCGACGACGTGCGCGCCGCCGTGACACGGCTCGGCGGCAAGATCCAGGTGTTCGGGAGCGCGAAGGACTACTTCGGAGCGCTGTTCGAACGAGGCGTGAACCCGCTGCGGCTGGCGACCGACGAGGAGCGCAGCAAGCTGCACGACATGCTCCGCACGAGCATGACCGGCGGCATCTCTCGCGCCCTCACGAGCGAGCTTCGCTCGTTCCTCCTCAAGGAAGAGAGCGGGCTCGCCGACACGCTCGTCCGCATGCGCGCGAACCTCGAAGCCTGCCGTCGGACGCGCACCGAGGTCGCCGAGGCCCGCGCGCTCGAACAGGAGATCACGGCCGTTCACGTAGCAGGGGCAGCGATGTTCGCGGCGAGCACGGCGGCGACGCACGCCGCAGCCGCAGAAGCGCGCTCCCGGAAAGACGAAGCCGACGAGCGTACGCGCACCGCGGAGACGGACGTCGCCGCGCTCGAGCGTGAGCTCGACTCGTCGGAGGCCGAGCGCGTGCAGACCGCGACGCGGCTCGAAGAGCTCCGCGGCGCGCTCGAGGCGCGAGCCACGCAGCGCGAGCGCACGTTGACCGCACGGGCGATCGCCGAGCGACTCGAAGCGGCGGAGCGTGACCACTCGAGCGCGTCGGAGCAAGCGGAGCGAGCACGTGTGCTCCGGGCGGAGGCGACGCGCGTCCGCGATGGGCGCATCGCAGACCGAGACCGCGCGCGCGAAGCGTACGAGCGAGCCGCTCGTGGGCTCGGCGACCTCCAGGCGGGGCTCGACGAGCTTCACAGCCGCGCCCACGCCCAGCGGACCGCACGGACTCGGCTCGCGGACGCGCAGCGTTTGCTCGGCGAGCCTTCGCTCTCGGGAGAGGGGCTCGATGACGCCCTCGGTCGTGTTCGCGCGGCCCTGCACGACGTGGACGCGCGGCGTGCACGCGCCGAGCGCGAGCGCGCCCTCTCGGCGGTCCAGGAGAGCGAGCACGAAGCGGCCCTCGGCGCGCTGATCGAGCTCCGCGGCGCGCCGATCGAGGACGGCGCCGCGCTCCACGATCTCGCGCGTCGCGAGCTCGCTCGTCTCGGAGCGCTCGAGCACGTCGCCTCGCGAAGAGAAGTCATCGCGCGGGACCTCGCGAGCGCCGAGACCGACGTCGAGGCCACGCGAAAGGCCCGGGCACGCGCCGTGTCGCTCGCCATCGCGCTCGACGGCGATCCTGTCGCCGCCGTGGAGAGCGCGCGGGCGAGCGCGGACTCCGGCGTGCGGACGAGCGAGGAGGAAGCACGCCAAGCGCGGGCAGAGGCGGCGGACGCGGCACGACGAGCGAGCGAGGCTCGAGCCGAGGCCGAGGCCCTGGAAGCGACGATGACTCGCTGGGAGACCCTGGCGCCGGTGATGGCGCGGCTCGACGCGCGATCGGTCGAAGACGTCGCTCGCAGGCGAAGCGAGCTCGCCGAAGAGCAGCAACGCATGCGTAGCGCCGTCGCCTCCGCCGAGGCGACGCGGAACGAGCGATCGCGCGAAGCCGACCTCCTCGATCAGTCAGGCGGCTTTCCGAGCGAGCTCCTCGCGGTGCGCGACGTCCTCGCCGCCGATCTCCTCGCGTCACGCTTCGAGACGAGCAGCGCGGACGATGCTCCTGCACTGGAAGCAGGACTGGGTCCGCTCGCACACGCTCTCGTCGTCTCCGATCCCGCCGCCGCCGCCGATGCGCTGGCGCAATGCGCCTCCCCACCGGCAACGGTCTGGCTCGTCGCGGAGGAGGACGTGCCGCGGATCGTCGAAGCGGCGCGTGCTCAGATCGGCTCGTCGGAGACGATCGACGTCGTCGTGAAGGAGGGCTTCGCCCTGCGAGTCACACGACGGCCGTCGCGACCGCTTCTCGGACGCGATGCGCGCGCGCGCCGTGCCGCCGAGCTTCGCGTCGAGGCCGAACGAGCCGGTGAGGCCGTCACGACCGCGCTCGAGGACGTGCGCCGCGTCGACGCGCTCTTGCGCGACGCCGACCGGCTCCTCGGCGAAGCCGTACTGCTGTCGGCCGGCGATCCGGGACCGAGAGCGACCGCGGCGAGGCAGCGGGAGAAGGACGCGCAAGCCATCCATGCGGAGGCCGAGTCGCGAGCGACCGCCGCGGATGAGCGCGCCGCGACGTTTCGCGCGCGGCTCGCCGGCGCGGTCGAGCTTCTCGCCGACGCGCATCGCCTTGCACCGCCGGGCCCCGAGGAGCGTGTCGCCGAGCTCGCGCGAGCGCAGGGCGAAGCGGACGCAGCCACACGGGAGCTCGCGCGCACCGCGAGCGCGCGAGCGGTGCTGGCCGAGAAGCTCGACGTGCTCCGACATCACCTTCCGGGCGCGACCTCCGGCTCCGTGGACGATCGCGAGGCGCTCGAGACCGAGCGCGATCGCCTCTACGCGGCCGAGGGCGCGCTCGCAGACGTGATCGCACGCAAGGACGCGCTCGCCTGGGAAGACGTCGATGCGACGCTGGCCGATCGGAGCGCCGTTCGCGCGTCGATCGAGACGCAGCACGAGGCCTCCCGACTGGCGAGCTCCGCGGCCGAAGAGGCCCTCCGTGCCGCGGAGACGGCATGGGAACAGACGAACGTCGCATGGCAGACCGCCGTGGGCGATCTCGCGGCGCGCGAGGCATCATGCGGGCGTGTTCGCGCAGAGCTGGCCGCGGCCGGCGGTCAGGAGACCGCGGGGGCATCGCTCGAAGCTCTCGACGGCGAGATCGCAACGCTGACGGCTGCGCAGGAGCAGAGCCGCGCGCGAGAGCGTGAGCTCTCGACGTCGATCGCGGTCGCACGCGAGCGGCGGGGCCACGCCGAACGCGCGCTCGTCGATGCGCGCGCGCGAGCCGCCAAGGTCGACGCGGTCCATGCGCCCGCGCAGGCCGAGTGGCGTTCGTTCGCCGAGCTCGCCGAAGCGGCGGGTGTCCTCCCGAACGCGCCGGCAGCCAGCACGCGCTCACCCGCCGAGCACCTTGCGGAAGCACGGGCGCAGCGCGCGCTCCTCTCGACGCGGCTCGAGCACGCGCGCGGAGGCGCCGACGGCAAGGCTCAGGTGACGGCCGCCTTCGAGCGCGGCGGGGACGCGCCGGCCGCCTATCTCGAGGCCTGGCTCGCGGCGCGCGCATGGGTGATGCGACGCTTGCCGACGCAGTTCGCGGACGTCGCCGATCCGGCGGATGCGCTCGAGCGTCTCCGGTCCGACCTGGCAGCGCTGGCCGACCGCGTCGTCCGTCACGAGGCGGACCTTCGCGGCACGTCGGAGGACGTCGCGCGCGGCATCGACGTCCAGCTCCGCAAGACCGCGACGCGCGTTCGGCGTCTTAATCGCGATCTCGCGAACGTCGCGTTCGGGAGCATCGGAGCCGTTCGTGTCCAGGTGAAACGCGTGGAGAGGATGGGGCTCGTCCTCCGCGCCCTTCGCGGCGGAGAGGTGCAGGAGCTCCTGTTCCAATCGGACCTGCCCTTCGAGGACGCCCTCGCCGAGGTCTTCCGTCGGTATGGCGGCGGCGGCCGCTCCGGAGCGCAGAAGATCCTCGACTATCGCGAGTATCTCGACCTCGTCGTCGAGATCCAACGGAAGGCGAGCGCCGCGAACGAATGGGAGGCGGCTTCGCCGACACGACTCTCGACCGGCGAGGCCATCGGTGTCGGCGCTGCGCTGATGATGGTCATCCTGACGGAGTGGGAGCGCGACGCGAACCTCCTCCGCTCCGATCGCCCCACCGGCACGCTCCGCTTCCTGTTCCTCGACGAGGCGAACCGCCTCTCACCGGACAACCTCGCCGTCCTGTTCGATCTGTGTCGAGCCCTGGACCTCCAGCTCCTCGTCGCCGCTCCCGAGGTCGCACGCGCGCACGGCAACACGACGTACCGCCTCGTCCGGCACGTCGATGCGTCGGGTCGCGAGGAGGTGCTCGTGAGCGGGCGCCGCGCGGTCACGCCGAGCTCGACGCAAGAGCCCGCCCCCGAGGCCCCCCCTGCCGAGAGCGAGCTCGGTGAGCAGGCGACTCTCCAACTGGTGGAGAGGCAAGAGTCGCAAGAGCCCACTGGCGATGCCACCGCTCCCGAGAGCGAGCAGGCGACTCTCCAACTGGTGGAGAGCCAAGTGCCCGCCGACGCCGACGCCACTCCCGAGAGCGAGCAGGCGACTCTCCAACTGGCGGAGAGCCAAGAGCCCGCCGCCGCCGCTCCCGAGAGCGAGCTCGGCGAGCAGGCGAGTCTCCAATTGGTGGAGAGCCACGAGCCGGGATAGCCTCGTAGGCGAGGAATGCGGACGCTCTACAAGCTCCTGCGGGCCGGCTTCCACACCGGGCTTCTCTTCCTCCTCCCGTGGCTCACGGGCGCGCTCACCGGCATGGGCTTCGACGTGAGCGAGGTGACGGAGACGTCCGGGCAGTTCGCAGGCATGTTCGCGATGATCGTCGTCCCGCTCCTGCTCCTCCAGATCCTCGCGATCTCGATCAAGGTGGGGCGCGAGCTCCGCGCCAAGCGCGCCGAAGGTCGCCGCGGCTTCGGCGTGTTCGTCGAGGCCGTCGATCGTCACGTCCGGATCCTCACCGGCCGCGGGATGGGGCTGGCGGCCGTCTCCCTCGCCATGGTCGCGATCGCGCTCAGCGCGAGGTGGGGCCAGTTCGGTGTCCTTGCCGTCGCCGGGCTCGGCATCATGTACCTCGCTTCGACGGGAGCGACGCTCGTCTCCGCCTTCGCGGTCCGCGCGTTCGATGACCGCGTGCGCCGCGGACGAGGCGCGATCGATCGCGAGATGTCGCCCACCGTCGTCGACGCGGGCGACGCGGTCGAGGAGCGCTTCTTCCTCGCGCGAGTGCCCGTGCCGCCGGGCTTCCGCCTCCACATCGAGGAGCAGCTCCCGTACCGTCTCGGCGGCGACACCCGCTTCGCGCTCGACCGCAGCGTGTCGCGTGCCGAGGTCACGGTGTCGGCCCCGCTTCCGCGAACGCCGCGCGGCGTCTACCGGCTCGGCCCTGCGGATATCTGGTACGAGGACATCCTCGGGCTGACGCGCGTGTTCGTCGCGGCGCGCGCGTCGGCTTCGCTTCGCTCGCTCCCGCGCCTCCGTCCCGTCGTCTTCGACAGGAAGCCGCGATCGAGCTCGAAGGCGGAGGGGCCCCTGAGCGTGCTCTCGCGCATCGCGACGGAGGAGCACTTCCGAACGCGCCAGTACGTCCCGGGAGACGACCTTCGCCGCGTCCACTGGAAGCAGTCGATCAATACCGGCAACCTCATGGTCCGCGTCCCCGAGTCGATCCCGTACGCCCCGACGCGCGTGCGCCTCGTGCTCGACACGTACCTTCCGCCGGGATGGCGCATGGCAGCGACCACGGGCGGTCGAAAGCTCAAGGCAGGCGAGCGGGCGGTGGCACGCGCACCCGACGCGATGGAGGACGTGCTCGATCTCCTCGTCGAGGGCTGGATCGGCCTCGCGCACATGTTGCTGAAGCGCGGCGAGAAGGTGACGCTGGTCGCGCCGGTGCGGGAGGGCAACGACGTCGTCGTCCGCGAGATCGAGTGCAAGCGCGGCGAGGAGCGCAAGTGGCGCGCGATCGGCGCCGACGCCGCCTGGCAGCACGTCGTCGATCCGGACTCGCTGATGGGCAAGATCGATATCGCTCCAACGAACGCGAAGGCGAGCAGCATCGTCGTGTCGGCCGGTCTCTTCACCGGGAACACGCGCCCTCAGCCCGGCACCTCGTTCGTGATCGCGGACGGCGCGTCGGTCGTGCCGGACCTCCCGAGCGACGACCTCGGCTTCCTTCGCCGCATGGTCATCTCCGACTATCCCGTCGGCGCAGAGGACAACCGGCTCGACCTCGCGAAGCTTTTCTCTCCTCGCCCGCCGAAGCCGGAGATGGTTCGCGCCGAGCTCGCGCGCGCGATGTCCTTCGCGGTCGACCACGCACGCTCCGCGAACGCGCCGGTCACGATCGTCCGGAGGCGCGGCCTCTCGATCTCGCTGGAGGCGCCGTGAAAGCGGGCCGGCGATGACGAGCCGCACGCGCGTCCCGCGCTGGACCCCGCCCCTCGGCGAGGCGCTCCGCCTCGCCTGGCGCCCGGCGCTCGCCTACCTCGCCTTCACGGCGCTCGGCTCGCTCGCGCTCATCCTCACCTCCGCCTTCTACTCGCGCGGCAGCGGCAAGGACGTCGTGATCTTCGCGCTCGGCACCGCGGCGGGACTGGTCGGCGTCCTCCTCGGCCAGCTCATCGCGGTCCTGCGGATGCGCGCGCTGCCGGTGTTCATCGCCGCGGGGATCTGCGTCGCCCTCGCCGTCTGGGTGATGTCGTTCACGAACCCGCCCGGCGGCGAGTACATCCAGGTTCCGTTCGTCTTCTTCTGCTTCGCGTTTCCGTGCGGGCTGCTCTCGCTGATGCATCGCTGGGAGCTGTTCGCCTCCTTCTGGCCGGCGGCCTCCTGGATCGGCGGCGTGTTCTTGATCCTGAACGAGGAGAACCGCGTCGGCGCGTGGGAGGAGAACAAGGTGTCGGCGTGGCTCCCGGTCCCGCTGCTCTACCTTGGCTGCTTCCTCGTCCTCCTGCTCCTCTATCTGGCGGCGAAGCAAGCCGCGCGCATCGAGATGTGGCAGGCGCTCTCGGGCGCTGCCGCGAGGCGCATCTCGAAGGCCGAGACGACGAAGCAGCGCGTCTCTGCGTTGCCGCGAAAGAACCTCGTGCCGCTCCTCGTCGTCGCCGCCCTCCTGTTCGGAGGCACCGCGATCCTCGCGCCGTACCTCTGGCGGACGGGCAAGGGCAACCGCGAGAGCCACTCCGAGCCGCGCGAGCACGACGACCGTCCACCCCGCGAGGGCCCGGACTTCGACGGCGAAGGGATCGTTCGTCAGATGCAGAAGCTGGCGAACGCGGCCAAGGAGACGTTGCCGAAGCTCTGGCCGCTCCTCTTCCTCGTCGTCCTCTATCGCCCGACGAAGCGCGCGCTCCTCCTCACGCATCTCAAGACGCCGATCGTGCCGGCGCCGCCGTCGGAGCGTATCGACAACCTCTGGGAGTACGTCCGCATCGCCGCCGAAGACGCCGGTGTCGTACCGACCTCCGCCGACTCGGTCGAGCAGCTCATGGTGCGGATCCGTGTGACGAAGCGCGCTTCACCCGCCCTCGAGAGCGCAGCGGAGATCTACATGCGCACCCGCTACGGCTTCACCGTCCAACCCGGCGACGCGCTCGCCATGCGCGGCCACGCATCCGAAGCCGCAACGGCGCTCCGCAAAGACCTCGGCGTGTGGGTCACGGTGAAGAACCTCTGGCGCCCGCTCTCGTGATCGGCGCGGTGAAGCCGCAGGTCGTTGCTGTCGGTGACGGCCGACGAGCACTCAGCGCGGCGTGAAGCCCGTGCCGACGGGCGGTGGGGCCGTCGGACCGTCGACCGTCTCTTCTGCGCACGGCGCGCGCATGGCGGTTCGCGGAGCGAGCGACCGGGGCTAACATTCACGGTCATGAAACACCGCGGCCTCGTGCTCGCCACACTGGGCGTCTTCGTCTTTGCTTGCTCGGACGACGACGACAAGCCGAAGCGGTCCGAGCTCGCGACCTGCAACGGCCTCTCGGAGTTCCGCTTCGAGAGCGGGACGGACGGGCACGCCGATCCCTTCGGCGCCAAGGCGGCGGGCCAGGCCCGCGCGGGAAAGATCCGCGACGCCTCCCAGATCGTCCAGGGCCCGCTGGCGCGCCAGCAGGTCCGCGTGGGTGACTTCGCGCTCGCGAACGATCGGATCGCCGTCTACATCGAGGCGGAGGGCCGCGCCGACGGATACGCGCCGTTCGGCGGAGACATCGTCGCGATCGAGCCCGTCGGCGCCGACGGCAAGCCGACCGGCGCATCGCAATACGGCGAGACGCTCGTCGCCCTCTCGCGACAGACCGTGAAGCCCGACAAGGTGAGCGTCATCGCCGACGGCTCCGACGGCAAGGCCGCGATCGTGCGCGTCTCCGGCGTCCTCACGGACATTCCCTTCCTCGACACGTTCAAGGCGCTGTCGCAGGCGGAGTACGGCTTCCCGGCCGCGATCGACTACGTCCTCGAGCCGGGCGCGGAGAAGATCACCTATCGCCTCTCGGTCGCGAACACGACGGCGGAATTGGTCGACTTCGCGAACCTCCAGCGCGTCGGCTTCTTCCACGCGGCGCGCAGCAAGATCTTCACCGAGGCCGGCGGCTTCGCGCCTCCGAAGGGCGAAGGTCCCTGGGTCGCGTTCGACAGCGGCGAGTCCGGCTTCCTCGTCCGCGCCGCTGAGGGCCGGCCGATCCGCTCCGAGCTCGAGGTGAGCGGCTTCCAGCTCTTCAGCGTGTCGGGCCTCTCGGTGGAGGCGTGCGAGAAGAAGACCGTCGACTACCTCGAGATCACCACGGGTAGCCCCGGCATCGACGGGGTGCTCGAGGCGAAGCGTCGCGCATACGGCGAGCCCGCCTGGCGCGAGCTCCGCGGTGTCTTGAAGGAAGAGGGCGGCGCCGGCCTCGCAGGCGCGTTCGTCCACGCGACGTCGCCGAGCGGCCAGTACCTCACGCGCGCGCTCACGAACGCGCAGGGCGAATACACCCTCCACGTCCCTCCCGGCCCGGTCTCTCTCACGCCGACGCTGAAGGGGTGGGCGATCCCCGCTGGTACCGCCGTAGCCGACGGCGCGACGACCGCGGACCTCACGCTGCCGAAGCGCGCGACGATCCAGGTGAAGGCGACCGACAGCGTGACGAACGAGCCGATACCGGTGCGGGTCCAGGTGATCCCGGCCACGCCGCCGGCACTTGCACCGGCGTCGTTCGGCCTCCGTGAAGAGGTGAACGGACGACTCTGGTCGGACTTCGCGATCACGGGGGACACCGTGCTGCCGGTGCCGCCGGGCCCGCACCGTGTGATCGTCTCGCGTGGCTACGAGTACGAGCTCCTCGACACGCCGGTGACCGCCGATCCGTCAACGCCTGTCGTCGTCGAGGCGAAGCTCCAGCGCACCGTCGACACCGCCGGCGTGATGTGCGCCGACTTCCACATCCACTCGTTCTACTCGGCCGACTCGTCCGATCCCGCGGACGAGAAGGTGAAGGGCGCGATCGTCGACGGCCTCGACATCGCGGTCTCGAGCGAGCACGAGTGGATCATCGACTTTCAGCCGATCATCCAGCGCCTCGGCCTGACGAAGTGGGCATTCGGGATGCCGTCGCAGGAGCTCACGACGTTCACGTGGGGCCACTTCGGCGTCATTCCGCTCCATCCACGTCCGGGGGCGCCCAACAACGGCGCGGTCGACTGGGTCGGCAAGCAGCCGCCGGCGTTCTTCAAGCAGGTGAGCGAGCTGCCCGAGAATCCGGTCCTCATCATCAACCACCCGAGCGGCGCGAGCGGCTTCAGCTCGTACTTCACCGCCGCCGGCTTCGACCGCACCACCGCCTCGGGCGATCCCGAGCTGTGGAGCACCCAGTTCGGCGCCGTCGAGGTGTTCAACGACAGTGACTTCAACGCGAACCGCACCTCGTCGGTCGCCGACTGGTTCGCCCTCCTCAACGCCGGACACACCTACTGGGCCACGGGCGCGTCGGACAGCCACGATCATCGCACGTCGCCCGTCGGCTATCCGCGCACCTGCATGCGCTTCGGGCACGACGATCCGACGAAGCTCACGCCCGAGCTCGTTCGGGACGTGCTTCGCTCGGGCGCGGCGACGGTGAGCGGCGGGCTCTACATCACCGCAGAGGGACCGGGCGGCATCGGCCCGGGCGGCAACGCGTCTGCCGGCTCGTACAAGGTCGTCGTGCAGTCGCCGAGCTGGTTCTCCGCGTCCTCGCTCGAGGTGATCGTCGACGGCACGACGACCGAGACGATCCCGCTCACCGCGCAGGCGTCGGCCGAGCCTGGCAAGCGCTACGAGGCGACCGTCAACGTGGCGCCCTCGCAGAGCAGCTCACGCCACTGGGTCGTCTTCCATGCGCGAGGCGAAGGCGATCTCTCCCCGCTGCACCCCGAGCGGAAGCCGTTCGCGGTCACGAACCCGATCTTCTTCTGAGCCGGCTCGGTACGGGGCCTACGCGCCGGCGAGAGCGAGCTCCGGTCACTGCGTGAGCTGGAGCTCGAAGCTCCTGAGGCGATGGCCCTCGAAGCCACCACCTTTGAACGACTGCTTCGCCGGCCCCGTTGCTTCGAAGGGCGATCCACCGGAGTTGAGGCGGACCTGCACCGCGACCTCGCAGCCCTTCGAGCCCGGCGTGAAAATGAGCTTCCCCGGATCGAGCTTCAGCGGGTAGCCCTGCGTGCACTTGCCCGGCTCGCCGTCCACCGCGCAGAGCTCGATCTGCTGCGAGCCCGTCTCGAGGCAGCTTCCGATGAGCTCCGCCTTCGCGATGAGCCCCGGCCCGAAGAAGCCGGGCCACTTCGAGAGATCCGGTCGCGGATCGATGTCGATCTCGGCGCTCTCCCCGATCTTCAACGTCGACGGCGCCTTCGTGAGCGTGAACGCCGAGTAGATCCGGATCTTGCCGACGACGCGCTCGAGCCCGCGCACGAACGTGATCGTGACCTCGGTCTCGCCCGGCGGCGCCGGAACATCGGCGATGTAGTGAACCTTGTCGCCGAGCAGCCGCTCGGTGCTCGGCGTGCGCTGCCCGCCGATGTCGATCTCGATCGTGTCGCCGCCGCGCAGTCGGACGAACCCCTTCCGGCCGAGGAGGGCCGCGTAGACCCTGAGGCGGCCTTCGTCGGCAAACGCACCGTACGACGCATTCAGCTCGCTCAGCTGGTGGCTCTCGGAGAACTTGTCGTCGTCATCGGAGTCGCTCGAGCAGGCGGGCACCGAAAGGAGCAGGAGGAAGAGGCCCGCGAGACACCACCGTGCATGCTGCATACGTCGAGGCTAGCGATTTCCATGCCTCATTGCGCGAATCGGGCAGATCCCCGCGGATACTGCACGCATCGCCCGAGCAGGCACCTCGAGCGCGCGATGTCGGATGCCGCCGGCGTGAACCACGTGCCTCGGATCCGTGGCGATGAAGCTACAGCCGAAACGACGAGCGAACCTCGCGCGCCGTCCCGACTCCCCTCGGATTCTCACGGAGGCACCGGCGTAGAGCGCCGGCGTGCACTACTCTGACTCCGTGCGTCGCGCTTCCGTCTTCCCTTGGTTTCTCGCTGCGCTCGCGGCGTGTGGCTCCGACTCCGCTTCCGAGCCCGCGCCCACGCCTCCCCCGTCGCCCGAGCCGTGCCCCGAGATAGCGGCGGAGGCGCCGCTCCCCGCGCCCGCGCTCCACACGCCGCGCTGGGCGTTCGAGCCCTGGATCAGCAAGGACATCTCGAATCGCGACGACACCTACGCGTTCGTCGACGGCTTCCGCGAGCGGGGGATCCCGGTCGGCGCGGTCGTCCTCGATAGCCCGTGGGAGACGCACTACAACACGTTCGTCCCGAACCCCTCGCGCTATGGCGACTTCCCCGGTCTCGTGCGCGACATGCACGAGCGCGGCGTCCGCGTCGTGCTGTGGATCACGTCGGCGGTCAACGAGCGAAGCTACGACTTCGAGCCCGGCGGCGATGGCTACGAGGGCCCGTCGCCGAACCTCGAAGAGGGCCTGAAGTGCGGCCTCTTCATCGACGAAGGCGAGCACTACGGCTGGTGGAAAGGACGCGGCGCGTTCGTCGACTTCTCCAACCCGCGCGCCCGCACGTGGTGGCACCGCCAGCAGGACGAGCTCCTCTCGCTGATCGACGGGTGGAAGCTCGACTTCGCCGAGAGCTACATCTCCGCGCCGACGGTCCGCCTCGCCGAGGGCGAGGTCCCGCTCCAGCGCTACTCCGAGCTCTACTACGAGGACTTCCTCGCCTACGGCCGATCGAAGCGCGGGCGCGACTTCGTGACGATGGTGCGCGCGTGGGACGAATCCTACGAGTTCGCCGGACGCTTCTTCGCGAAGCGCGAGCACGCTCCGGTGGCGTGGATGGGCGACAACCGGCGCGACTGGGTTGGCCTCGCCGACGCACTCGACCACTCCTTCGTCTCGGCGCGCGCCGGCTACCCGGTGGTCGGCTCGGACGTCGGCGGCTACCTCGACGCCGACGACAAGAACCTCCTCGGTCCGAAGATCCCGTTCGATACGCTCAACTTCGCGCGCTGGACCGCCGTCGGAGCGCTCTCACCGTTCTTCCAGCTCCACGGACGCGCGAACCTCACGCCCTGGACGGTCCCCGATCACGTCGAGGAGACCGTTGCGCTCTACAAGTACTGGTCACTCCTCCACCACGCCCTCGTGCCGTTCCTCTATTCGCGATCGGAAGAGGCGTGGGCCAAGCCGGGAACGAGCATCGTCGATCCGATCGGTGAGGCCGCTTCCTGGGCCGGCGACTACCGGTACATCCTCGGCGGCGCCTTCCTGGTCGCGCCGATCCTCGACGCGACGGGCGTGCGCTCAGTCCCGCTGCCCGCCGGCTCGCGCTGGTACGACTGGTGGACCGGCGCAGCGTCGGAGGGTGGCACCACCGTGCAGGCCGACTTCTCCGCCGATCGCCTGAGGATCCCGCTCTTCGCGAAGGAGGGCACGATCGTCCCCCTGAACGTCGACGATCCCGACGACCTCCTCGGCCTCGGCGGCGCCGGTGCGAAGGGCGCGCATACCATCCTCGCGTGGCCGTCGGCCGACCAGAGCTCGTTCACGCTCCGCGAGGATGACGACAGCGCGACGACGATCGAGGTACAGGGTGGCCCGCAGGTCCAGCTCTCGGCCAGCGCCGCAGTGAAGCCGATCGTGTTCCGTGTGCGGCTCGACGAGGCGCCGACCGCGGTCACGCTCGACGGCGCAGCGCTGACCATGCAGGCGAGCGAGGCCGCTCTCCTGACGAGCGGCGCCGCCGGCTACGTCTACGACGCGACCAAGAAGACGCTCGTCGTGCGCGTGCCCGCTCGGGCCGCTGCGGTAGCCGTGGTCGCGACGAAGACCTGATCGCCTTCCTTTCTCCGAAACGCGACGAAGCCCTGATCGGCGCGCAGCGATGCGATCGTGTCAGGGCTTGGAAGGAAGCACGCGCCACAAAAGCAGCGAGGCGAGGAGACGGTAGATCCGTCACCTCGCCTCGTGCACCGCCGTCAGCGGACCGCCGGCGCTACGGGACCGGGTCCGGCCTCACGCCCTTGGAAGAGGCGTACTCGCAGCCGAGCTCGACGTTGGTGGGACCGTCCTTCGTCTTGACGATCTTGAACTCGACGCGGCGGTTCGTCTCCCACGCCTCTTCGTTGTGGCCCGGATCCTCGGGACAGTACTCGCCGTAGCCCTTCGCGCGCAGCTTGCTCTTGTCGACCTTGCGGGCGACGAGAGCGGCCATGACGCTGTTCACGCGATCCTGCGTGAGCCGCAGGTTGTAGGCGTCGCTGGCGCGCTCGTCGGCGTGGCCGGCGACCTCGATGAGCGTGAACTCGGGGTGGTGGGTGATCGTCGTGGCGACCGCGTCGAGGATCTCGTTCGACTCGGGGAGGATCTCCGCCGAGGCCGTCTTGAACTTGATCTTCTTCAGGATGAGGATGTTGTCCTTGTCGATGACGACGAGGCCCTTGTCCGGGCAGCCGTCTTCATCCTCGAACCCGTTGAACGTCTCGGGCTCGTTCGGGCACTTGTCGCGGACGTCGGGGATGCCGTCCTTGTCGTTGTCCGGATCGGGGCAGCCGTCCTGGTCCTCGAACCCGTCCTTGTCCTCCGGATCGTTCGGGCAGAGGTCCTGCTTGTCCGGGATGCCGTCCTTGTCGTTGTCCGGATCGGGGCAGCCGTCCTCGTCCTGGAAGCCGTCCTTGTCCTCCGGATCGTCCGGGCACTTGTCCTTCGAGTCGAGGATGCCGTCGCCGTCGCGGTCTCCGTCGGAGCCCTCGGGGCAGCCGTCCTCGTCCTGATCGCCGTCGAAGTCCTCGGGCTCGTTCGGGCAGCGATCGTCCTTGTCGAGGATGCCGTCGTTGTCGTTGTCCGGGTCGGGGCAGCCGTCCTCGTCCTGGAACCCGTCGAAGTCCTCCGGCTGATCGGGGCACTTGTCGACGTCGTCCTTGATGCCGTCGCCGTCGCGGTCGCCGATCGAAGGCTCGAAGATGAAGCCGACGAACGCGCGGAGGTCCGCGGCCTCGAAGCCGGACGTGTAGCGGGGACCGGCGCCGAGCATCAGGTAGCTGTTGCGCTCGACGAACACCTTGATGCCGCCGGTGACCTCGTTCGAGGGCTTCACCTTGCTGTCGGCGTCGCTGAGCAGATAGGTGCCGTAGGTGTCGGCGACGATGTCGACCGGCTCGAGGATGCGGTACGCGAGACCGAGACCGTAGGTCATGCGGTTACCGTCGCGGAAGCGCCCGTCCTTGAGATCGATGACCGTGTCGCTCACGCTGTGGCCGCGGTAGCCCACGTTCGCGCCGATCTTGAACTGCCCCGTGGAGCCGAAGCGCTTCTCGCCGATGAGCTGCGGCCAGTACCAGAAGCCCGGATCGCCGGCGGCGTTCCTCGGCGCGTCGGAGATCGGCAAGCCGACCTGCACGGCGGCCGCGAGACCGAAGCCACGCTCGACGCGGAGGATGCGCGCCTTCGCGTGGAGCGCGATGAAGCTGGCGTTCTGGAAGTCGTGGACGTTCGTCCCCCACTGGGTGCCGTTGCCTCCACCGCCGATCGGGCCGACCTGCGTGGGCCCCGGCGGCGTGAGGCGGTTCGAGAACTGCTCCCCGCCCGAGGCGAGGTTGATCGGGAGCGTGAGGCCGGCGACGAGGATGTTCGCGATGCCGTAGTTGACCGAGAACGTCCCCTGGAAGGAGTGATCGATCAGGTTGGAGCTCTCTTGCCCCTGATCGCGAACCCGCAAGAGGCCGCGGCCGTAGTCGATGACGAGACCGAAGCTGAGATCGTTCTTCCCGAGGATGTCGGTTCCGTTCGTGTGGAAGAATCCCTTCGAGTCGAGCGCTGGACGGAACAGGTGGGTATCGAACCCGCTGCCGTTGTTCGAAGGGATTGGCTGAGCCGACGCCTCATGCTCGACCCCCAGCACGGTGAAAGCCACGCCGGCCGCGGCGAGCGCCGCTCGACGCACCATTCTCTTGCTCGTCATTCTCTTGCTCTCGGTGAAGCGGAGCCAAAAGACCTGTTGGCCTTCTACTCCCGCACGGCATCAAGCTAACACAACGCGAAAGTGCAAGTGAAAATAGGTACAATCGATCCCCGCCCCGCGACCACCCCCGCATGACCGTCTCGCGTCTTCGCTTTTAGCCTCACGCATGGCCCCTCGCACTGCTCTCAATTCAACGCGCGCCGAAGGCGCACCACCGCGGGTGGTTGGGGCGCGAGCCCCAAGTTCCTCTTTGATGGCGCTCTTCAAGCCGCTGCTGGCAACGGCCCTCGGGGCGATGGCGGTCCTCCTCACCGTGCTCGCCCCCTCGCCGGCCCGGGCCCAGTCGAAGCTCGATGGCCGCTGGAAGCAGAGCCCGCTTCGCGAGGATTTCACGATCCAGCAGTGGCTCGCGGGGTGTGGGCCTCCGCCTCAATCGACGAGCACCGGCGGCGGCGAAATCGTCGAGGTGCGGATGGAGGGCGACGAGCTCGCCTTCATCGGTGGCGGGCGCGTCTTCCGGACGAACCAGTGTTACGACCCGATGCCGACGCTCTCGCGCCAGAGCCACTCGCGCGCCCCGGACGGCAAGAGCTGGCGAACCGGCTGCGCGACGGCGCCCAACGACCCGCGCAAGACGAACCTCAACACGCTCGTCATCGCCACGACCGAGGCGCACATCGACATCGTCGAGACGGGTCGCTACGAGATCACGCTCGAGACGGGCCGCTGCATGGCGGACGTGAAGCGCACGCGGAGCTTCACACGCGTACCGGCCGACAACGCGGTCCCGACCGCCACGGCGACGACCGCTCCTCCGAAGCCGACCGCGGAGCCGCCGAGGCCGGCGGCGTGCGGCACGCCCGGGGATCCGTCGAAGCTCGAAGTGCGCCCGTCGAAGAAGCTCCTTCGCACGGGTGAAGAGTTCAAGTTCCGTGGTCTCGTCCTCGACGCGAAGGGCTGCGAGACCCGTACGGCGACGACCTGGAGGGTCGCTTCCGAGTCCGAGGGCAAGGGCGTCACGGTCGACGCGACCGGTCGGGTCACCGTCACCAGCGCCGCCGTCGAGGGGAACGTCGAGATCGTCGCGACCGCCGCCGGCAAGGACGTGCGCGTCGTCGTCGAGGTGGTATCCCCCGCGCGCTACGACGAGCTGCTCGCGCGGTCGGGCCTCAACGCCGCCGGCGAAAATGACGAGGCCTCGTCGGTCACGATCGCCTCGCAGTCGATCGGCGCGGGCGAAGGCCGCGTCGAGGATCGATCGCGCGAGCGGCGGTTCATGTTCCTCGCGATCGTCGGAGGCGTCCTGCTGGCGCTCGGCGTCGTCGCCGTCTTGCTCCTCAGGCGCTCGCGCAAGGCGACGGCCCTCACACGCGAGGTCGAGGAGCGTCACGAGGCGCGCGTGCAACAGGTGCTCGATCGCCGCCGCCGGCGCGAGGCGGAGCATGCTGCCCAGGTGCGTGCGCACGAGGAAAGCGTCGCGGCAGCGCGCGCGGCCGCGAAGCGATCCGAGCCCGATGCGCGCGCGGCGTCAGCGCAGGCGAGCCGTGTGGAGATGGTCTGCTCGTCGTGCGGTCGCGAGCAGCCCGCGGGCACGAGCTTCTGCCCGCACGACGGAACGCCGCTCGCGCCGGCGTCGAAGGCCCACGCGCGCGGGGTGGGCGGACTCTGCCCCGTGTGCAACAAGGGCTTCGGCCCCGACGTCACGGTCTGTCCGCAGCACAAAGAGGAGCTACTCCCCTCGCCCATGCACGCCGCGATGGTCCAGCGCTCCCAGCCCGTCGCGAGCCGCGGCAAGATCTGCCCGAAGTGCGGCGAGCGTTTCGAAGGCAACGCGGAATTCTGCGGCAAGGACGGCACGGTGCTGGTGCTCCTCAACTGACCGTCGTTTATCGAAGCGCAAGCGCAGCCTGGCCGTCACGGCCGGGCCCGCGACGGGCGAGAACCGACGTGCTCAGGTGTAGGCCGGCCCTCGCTTCGCCCGAAAAATACGGGAGACCGTTTGCAGCGCCGGTACGTCAAGAGCTCTCGATCGGCCCCCGAACGAGGGGAGGACGTCTCGATTCGGCGGACCCAAACCTCGCCACCGTCAACGCATCGAACTCATCGGTCTGTAGCTTGATCGCTTTGATCGGCGCCCGCTATACTCCGGATGCAACACGATTTGGCTGCCCCCCCGAGCGAGCGAAGCGAGCGCGGGAACACCACGCCGAGAGGTCCGAGCGAACAACACACGCGAGGACCGCGCTCCCCAACCAAGAACACGCGCTCCTCCAAGGACGGTTCCGCGATGAAGATCCAGTGCCAGTCTTGCCAGGCCAAGTACACAATCGCGGACGAAAAAGTCCTGGGCAAGGTCGTCAAGATTCGCTGCAAGAAGTGCAGCTCGACGATTGTGATCAACGGTAACGAGCAGCAGCCTCACGCGGAGGATGCGGCCGACACGCACGTCTTCGACTACGCGAACCAGTCGAACGAGCAGTGGACGGTGAACGTCGCCGACGGCGACCAGCGCACGATGACGATCGCCGAGATCGCCAACGAGTACCGCGTCGGCGTGGTCACCGACGAGACGTACTGCTGGAAGGACGGCATGGCCGACTGGCTGCCGCTCCGCGAGATCGAGCAGATCTACGGCTCGCTCAAGCTCGGCGGAGGCGCGGCCCCGCGCGTCGCCGAAGAGGTCGCCGTGTCCGCGTCGATCCCCCCGCCCCAGGCCGCCGCTCCCCTCTTCGCCACCCCGGCGGGCGGTCTCGGCGACAGCCCGTTCGCGGCCGCAGCGCACACGAACGGCAACGGCAACGGCCACGGCAGCGCGGCGCTCTTCGGTGGTGCGGCGGGTGCAGCGGTGGAGCAGCACGCGCCTGCAGCCGCGCGACGCTCGGGCGGCCGCGCGCAAGGCGCCGACCTCTTCGGCAACGTCGAGAAGGCGGGCGGCGAAGACGACGTGATGACGAGCGCCGCGGCCGGCGGAATGGGCGGCGGAGGCGCCGCGACGTCGACGAGCGACGAGAAGCTCACCGGCCAGCGCAACGAGAACAGCGTCCTCTTCTCGCTCTCGGCGCTCACCGAAAAGAAGGACGCGGGCCCCAACCGGACGACGGCATCGGCGGACGGTTCCGGCCTCATCGACATCCGCGCGCTCAGCGCGAACATGGATGACGGCGACAAGAAGAAGAAGGACGCCGGCGCGCGCGTCGACGACATCATGAACCTCAGCGGCGGCGGTGCATTCGGCGCCGCCCTCGCGGCTCCGATCCTCGCGCCGCCTCCGCTCGAGCCCGTCGACATGGGCGTGATGACCGGAAGCGCGCCGCAGAAGCAGAGCAAGACGCTCGTCTTCGCGATCCTCGGCGGATGCGCCTTCATCGCGATCGCGATCGTCGCCGCCGTCGCGCTGACGCGCGGCCCGGCTCTGGACACCTCGAAGGCTGGCCCCGTCGAGACCGGCGCCACCGCGACGCCGGAGGCATCGGCCACCGTCGCCGCCAACGACCCGCCCCCGGCGGCGACCACCGCAGCACCGGTGGCGGAGAACACCCCGCCGGCCCCCGGCACCGGCAATTCGCCCACGGCGAAGCCCGTCGTCACCCCTGCCCCGAAGGCAGCCGGCGGCGGCGGCGGCACGGCCGTCGCGGCGAAGGCAGCTGCCGAGCCCGCGCCCGCCCCGAAGGCGCCGGCGGCGCCCCAGGACCTCTCCGGTGCGCTCGCGGCGGCGGCCGGTAAGAAGGCCGATTCGCCCTCGGGCGGCGGCAGCACCTCCACCGCACCGTTCGATCGTGGCGCAGCCGCCGCGGCGCTCGGCGGGGTCAACGTCCAGTCGTGCAAGAAGCCCGACGGTCCGACCGGCTCCGGCCACGTGATGGTCACCTTCGCGCCCGACGGCTCGGTGTCGTCGGCGGTCATCGACGGCGGCCCGTACCCCGGCACGGCCGTCGGCGGTTGCATCGCGGGCAAGTACCGCGGCGCTCGCGTCCCGGCGTTCGGCGGTGCGCCCGTCCGCGTCGGCAAGAGCTTCACCATCAACTGAGGAGCGCCGCTGTCTGGCCTCTTCATCGGCCTCGCGGTCACCGCAGGATTCATCCTCGGTGTCCGCGTAGGCTTCGCCCTCGCGCGACGCGAGGAGCAGAAGCGACGCGCGCAGAAGCGAAAAGCCTGAGCCACGCTCCTCCGCGCGGCACTCTGCTTCTTCGCCCGCTGCGGAGGGCCACGCTATAGCGTGGGAGTGCGGGTCCACCCGGTCCTCTTCTGCGCGCTCCTTGCTTGTGGCGGGACCGCTCCGCCAACGGAGCCGCACGCGCTCGCGCCGCCGGCGACTCCGCCGCCGGCGCCCGTCATCTCATCGAGCCGGCCGCCCGCCACGCGCTCTCCGTGGCCGGCGACCGCGGCGATGGACGAGCGCGACGCGGCGTTCACCTCCGCGTGCGGAACCGCGGACGGCGCGCTGGCTCGCGTGGCCATGCGCGTCGCGAGCCAGCGAGCACGCGGGCTCGGCGCGCCCGATCCCGATCGCGTCGTGTCGATGATGCGCGCGCATGGACAGCCCGACGTGCGCCCGCGCATCGTGTCCGCGTCGAGTCGTGGACCGCGCGACGACGACGCGATCCGTGCGCGGCTCGAGTCGAGCAGACGTCCGGGTACACGCTGCGGCGTCGCCCTCGTGCGACCAGAGCCCGCGAGCGGCAAGGAAGGAAGCGAGCTCTTCGTCGCTGTCGCGGTCGACGCCCTCGCCGACCTCGATGCGCTGCCGACTCGCGCGCGCACCGGAGAGTGGCTCACGTTCTCGTCGCTCCTCCACGTGCCGGCAACGAGCGCGAAGCTCGTCGTCCTCGGACCGCGCGGGCTTCCGCGCACGGTGCCGACGTCGATCGAGCGGACATCGACAGGTCCGATGCGAGTCCGCGCACGCTTCGCGCTGGATCGGCCCGGCGCGTTCACGGTGCAGCTGATCGCCGATCTCGAGAACGGCCCATTGCCGCTCCTCGAGGCACACGTCTTCGCCGACATCGAGCCTCCACCGGACGACGAGACGGGGCGAGCACCGGTGCCGGGCGAGGACCTCGCTGGTGGCGACGACGGCGCTGCTGCGCTCGCGCGGATGACCGCCGCCCTTCGCGCTTCGGAGTCGCTCGCGCCGCTCCGACGCGACGACCGACTCGATGCGATCGCACACGCGCACGCAGAGCAGATGAAGACCGCTCGCACGATCGCGCACGATCTCGGCGACGGGGATCTCGCGCTCCGCTTCGAGTCGGCCGGGCTCGCGGCGAAGGTGGTGGGCGAGAACGTCGCGCGAGCGCGCTCCGTCGCGCTCGCTCACCGCGCGCTCCATGCGAGCCCTTCGCATCGGATGAACCTGCTCCGCGCCGACTACACCCACGTGGGCTTCGCCGTCGTCACCGACGAGTCCGGCGACGTCTACGCCTGCGAGGTGTTCGCGAGCGGGCTGCGCTGAGCGACGCGTTCGCGCGAGAGCGTACCCGCGCGGGGTGCACAAAAGACGAGAGCGAGAGGCCCGCGCGGAGACTCTCGCTCTCGTCGAGCCGACGTTCAGCTCAGTTCTTCTGGATCTTGTTCGTGTCCTCTTGCTCGAGGATCTTGAACTCGACGCGGCGGTTCTTCGCACGGCCCGCGTCGGTGTCGTTCTCCTCGATCGGCCTCTCCATGCCGTAGCCGTGAGCCTCGAGCCGTCCCTGCTCGACGCCGTGCTGGACGAGCCAGGTCATGACGGAGTTCGCGCGCTCCTGCGAGAGCCGCTTGTTCAGGTCGGCCTTGCCCTTGTTGTCCGTGTGGCCCTCGATGCTCATCTTCTTGATGGCCTTGTTGGACTTCAGGTAGTCGGCGACCTCCTGGAGGACGGGGAAGCTCTCCGGGAGGATGCGCGCGGTACCGAACGCGAAGTGCACCTGCTGGAGCACGCGGACGACGGTGCCGTCCTCCTGGATGTACGTCGGACACCCGTTCTTCTTCGGGTCGGAGTTCGGCCTTCCCGGCATCTTCGGGCAGGCGTCGACCGCATCGGGGACACCGTCGTTGTCGGCGTCGTCCTCGGGGCAGCCGTCACCGTCATCGATGCCGTCCTTGTCCTCCGGCTGATCGGGGCACTTGTCGTACTGATCCGGAATGCCGTCGCCGTCGCGATCGGGCGGCATCGGACATCCGTCGTTGGGATCGTTGCCCTGGTGATCCTCGGGCTCGTCCGGGCATGCATCGATGTTGTCCGGGATGCCGTCGCCATCGCGATCGGACAGGGCCTCACGACGCCGCCGCTCTCGGATCTCCGCCGTCCGCTCGGGCGACTTCGCCTCGGACTCGAGGATCGGAACGTACGTGCCGATGAGACCGATGACGCGAAGATCGGGAGCGCCGTACCCACGGAGGATCGAGGTGCCCGCGCCCGCGCCCACCCACCAGTGATCGGCGGGGCCGAAGCGCATCCGGCCTTCGACGTTGAACTCGATCGGCGTGTTCCGCTTCGTGAACGCGGTCGAGCCGATGATGTTGTCCTTCTCGATCCCGGTCTGGCCGAAGATGGTGCCGCCGATGCGGTATTTGCCGTCCTTCAGCGGGATGAAACCGCCGACGGCCCAGCGCCACTCGTTGCCGACGCCGAGACCGTTGCCGGTGCTCGGATCGTTGATGGCATGACGCGGGCGGAAATGGACGCCCGTGTTCGCGGTGAGGACGAGGAACTTCACCTGCGTCTCGGCGCTCACCATCAGCATGGCGCCGAGCTTGTCGTCACCGCCGAAGTTCCCGGGAGTGCCGGACGGAAAGAAGACGCCGACCTGCGCACCCAACGCGCTCTTCCGATCCCGGCTCCGCGCGAGCACGCCTCGGAGATCCATGCGGATGTCACCCGCCCCGGGCCCTCCGGTCTGGACGACGGTCGTGCGACCCGCGCCCGCCGCGGGGATGCCGCCCGCCGCGGCGTAGTCCGGATTGCCGCCGGTCTGGATCGGGTACCAGGGGAACGCGATCGAGAGCGTGGCCCGGTCGAGGACCTGGAAGCCTGCGTTGCCGTAGACCGCGAACTGATCCTGGATGACGGTCGACCTCGAGCGCCTGAGCGTGTCCACATCGGACGTAACCGAGCTCGTCCGCAGCGGACGAAGCTGATAGCCGATGCCGAGCTGCCCGAAGAAGATCGTGCGCTGGTTGGTGACCGGCCTGAAGAGCACCACGCCGTCGTCGGGCGCGCCGGGCATCTCGAGACGATCGAGGTGGAAGGTCTTCTGTTGAGCCGAAGCTGTCTCGGTGCTCAGCGTCGCAGCGGCGCCGAGCAGGAGCGAGGTGCCCCAGGTCGCTCGCCTCGCCCGCCCGCTCGAGAGATTCGCCGCTCGACCACGTACGCCTGATTTTCTGCGCATGCCGCAAGGTCCCGAAATGAGGGTGTCGGAGTCTCGAACCCCTCAAGAGAATTGGAAAACTGCGGTGCCCAGCCTACTACCTCTGCCCTCGGGTCCAGGAGGAAAAAGCAGCGCTTGATGCTCGAGGCGTCCCGAAGCCGGCCGAGCACGCGGCGAGCCGCCGCGGAGGCGGGTTGCGGCCGGAGGGGAGACGCGACAAAAGACGGGAGCGCGGAGTCGATCGCGGAGCCACGAGGCGCGTCGACCTTGACAGCAGACCGCTCCGATGGTTGTTTTCGCGCCCCGCTTTTCCGCGGCGCCCTCTTTGCTGAGGGACTTTACCGGACCGAGTCATGGCCAAGCCGAAACGCACGTATCAGCCCCACAACAAGCGCCGCCTCCGCACCCACGGCTTCCTCGCTCGCATGGCGACGCGTGGCGGGGCCAAGATCCTGGCGAACCGCCGCCGCAAGGGGCGCTCGCGCCTCACGGTCTCGATCTTCAAGAAGTAGGCTCTGCCTACTTTCCCGCTGAGCTCGCGGGCCTGACTGTGGCTTCGTTCGGATTCGGACGAGAGCGCCGCATTCGGCGCCGTGCTGACTTCCTGCGGGTGCAGTCGAACGGAGAGCGCGCAACCAGCCGTCATTTCGTGCTGCTCGTGTGCGCCCGCGAAGCGAGTCCGAGCGCGACTGTGCCCGCGAGTGCCCCGTCGCGCCTCGGGATCGTGGCAACGCGCAAGGTCGGTGACGCGACGATGCGGAACCGCATCAAGCGCGTCTGCCGCGAATGCTTTCGTTTGTGGCCGGGTTTCGTGCCGGACGGCATCGACCTCGTGGTGATCGCGCGCGAAGGCGCCGACGCGCTGACGCTGGATGGCGTCCGTGACGAATGGTCACGAGCACGCCCGGCGCTCCTCAAGCGCTGCGCGAACGTGCTTCGCGCGAAGCCCGAAGGCGCGGCCGCTGCCTCGCAGGAGCGCGCGGGCCCTCGAAAAGCCGTGGGTCCGGCGTAGGGCGTGACGCCCTTCGGACCGATCCCAGCTTTCTTCGCGCTCGAGCTGGCGCAAGGGAGCAAACGGCATCAGATTCGCCCGCACCGATGTCCGTGATCGCGCGCCTCTTCATCACCCTCGTGCGCGCCTACCAGATCATGCTCTCGCCATGGCTGGGCAGGGTGTGCCGGTTCGAGCCTTCTTGCTCGAGGTACACGATCGCTTGCCTCGAGGAACATGGGGCGATGCGCGGCAGCTTGCTTTCGGTGAAACGCCTGTGTAAGTGCCACCCGTTTCACCCTGGGGGCTTCGATCCCCCGCCTCCTGCGCGTGCATCGAAGCACGCGTCGTCAGAGGTCCGAGAAGCCGCGTAGGAAAACCGCTGCGGGACAAGGCGGAAGAAAGAAGCTGAATGGATCGGAACAGTCTCCTGCGCGTGCTGGCCATCACGGCCGCGGTGCTCCTCTTCTGGAAGTTCGGGCTCCCGCTCATCACGGGGTCGAGCGACAAGGTGCAATCGGTTCCGGAGGAGGCGTACGTCAATGCGCCTGGCTTCGTCCCCGACACGCTCGATGCTCCGGCCGAGCCGGGTAAGCCGAACCAGCCCGCCGAAGGCGAGATCTGCAAGATCAACGGCAAGCGCTTCGACGCATCGCTCTCGACGCGCGGCGCCGCGATCGTCCACTTCAACCTCGAGGGCGGCAAGTACGAGGGCATGGACCTCTCGACGACGCCCGATCACGAGCGCTGGCGATCGCTCCGCACGGTCTTCCGTGGTCCCGACGGCAAGGATCAGGTCAAGTACGACCGCGTCGTGTGGAAGCTCGAGCCCCCGACCGAAGGGGAAGCGGGCAAGAGCTGCACGTTCACCTACGAGGACGACGACGTCCGCCTCGAGAAGAAGCTCACGGCGGGCGAACGTCCGTTCGAGCTCCTCGTCAAGTCGAGCGTCACGAACCTCGCGAAGGAAGCGCGCCGGCACCAGCTCTCGATCGGCACCTACTCGTTCCGCAAGAACATCGACCTGAAGGGCAGCCTCGGCCGCCAGTCACCGTGGGTCACGGAGCTCGAGTGCGCGAGCGGCAGTGACGTCGTCCGCAAGAACAGGGACGAGTTCAAGTCGGGCTGGTTCGCCGTCCCGAGCGTCGACCGCTACGCCGCGATCAACACCCAGTACTTCACCCAGGCGCTCATGCCCGATCCCGCGCCGGGCACGGTCACCGAGCTCCCGCGCTGCGAGCTCCTCGCCGAGGAGTGGGTCGCCCCGGGTCAGGCGCACGACGCCGACGACGCCGCCGTGATCTTCCACGCGAAGCTCGTCTACCCCGCGAAGGAGCTCCAGCCGCAGGGGACCGCGTCCTACGAGGAGATCGCGTTCTTCGGCCCGAAGGAGCGCGACGTGCTCGCGCACGCGGGCGGCAGCGATCGCCTGAAGGACGTCATCAACCTCGGCTTCTTCCGCCCGGTCGCCCGCGTCCTCGTCGGCTTCCTCGTCTTCCTCCACGAGAAGGTGACGTTCGGCAACTGGGGCGTCGCGATCATCCTGCTGACGGTCTGCCTCCGCACGGTCCTGTTCCCGCTCACGTGGAAGTCCATCAAGACGACCATCGCGATGCGGAAGCTGAAGCCCGAGGTCGACGCCCTGAACGAGAAGTTCAAGGACGACGCGCAGGCGAAGAACCTCGCGATGATGGAGCTCTGGAAGAAGCACGGGGTCAACCCGTTCGGCGGGTGCCTCCCGCAGCTCGTCCAGATGCCGGTCTGGTTCGCGATGTACACGACGCTGCAGACCGCAGCCGAGATGTACCACGTGAAATTCCTGTGGTTCAAAGACCTCTCGTCGCCGGACCCGTACTACGTCCTGCCGCTCCTCCTCGGCGCCTTCATGATCATCCAGCAGCGCATCGTGCCCCAGCAGGGCATGGATCCGGTGCAGCAGAAGATGATGATGTGGATGATGCCCATCATCTTCACGGTCATGATGTTGTTCCTTCCGGCCGCGCTCGGTGTTTACATGCTGACGAACAGCGTCCTCGGCATCGTCCAACAGCTCGTCCTCGAGCAGGTGGCGCCACGGCCGAAAGACGGCGACAAGGGCGGCATCGTCGTGAAGCAGAAGGGTGAGAAGCCTAAGGGGGACGCAGCCAAGAACGAGAAGTCGCTTGGCGATGGCTTCGGAAAGGGAAAAGCTCGTGTCTGATGTAGTGGAACGCGAAGGCGGAGAGGGCGGTCCGGCCGGCCCCTCGGACGAGGTGACCGATCCCCAGGCGCTGCGCGCGCTTGGCTTCGTCCAGATGCTCATCGAGAAGATGGAGATGGATGCGGAGGTCACGCTTGCGCCGGACGACGGCGAGGGCTCGGCTGACGAGATCCGCCTCGAGATCGAAGGGCCCGATGCCGGCCGCATCATCGGCAAGCGCGGGAGCGTCCTCGAGGCGATCCAGTACTTGACCACGCGCGTCGCCCACAAGCCGGGCGAGCCGCGCAAGCACATCGCGGTCGACGCCGAGGGCTACCGCGCCCGCCACGAAGACCAGCTCGCGGAGATGGCGAAGAAGCTCGCCCGCCGCGTCGCCAAAGAGGGCAAGGTCATCACCTTCGACCCGATGACGGCGCGCGATCGCCGCGTGGTGCACATGGCGCTCAAGGACATCACCGGCGTGCGCACCGAGAGCCACGGCGAAGGTCCCGATCGCCGCGTACAGATCATCCCCGTCAAGAACTGAGGCGCACGGAGTCCAGCTCGCTGGGCGCCCGAGCCGAAGTGACCGCGACGAGCCGGTGGAGCCATGCTTCACCGGCTCTCGTCGTTTTGGGGGCGGGGGCGAACGTCACGAGAGGAATGCGAGCTCCGCGCTCGAGTCGCCGCGCAGACGAGTGCGCATGCAGCCCGCTTCACGCCCCTCTCCCCGCCTTCCGAGGCGCGGGAGCGCACCTCCGCTGGCCTGGCATCGCTCGATGCGCGCGTCACACCGTTGGCGAACGCAGGCTTCTTTCGATCAGGCGGCCCCGCCACGGAGATCGACCGGGCCGTCGAGGCGAGGCCGCTGCATCCGGCCGAGCGCGGAGACGCGTGCCCACTTCGGCGCCAGGCGGCGTGCGCTCGCCTCGTCGTCGCTCCCGAACGCCACGATCGATCGCGCGAGCGGCTCGAGGAGAGCGAGCGCGTCGTCCTCGGTCGTGCAGGCCGCCACGTGGACGTGACGGTACGCGGGACACGGCACCATCGGAGCGCCCGGAGGCGCGATGCCGATCGCGTGCTGCGTGCCTACCAGCGCGCGGCACGCATAGGTCATCGTGGCCACGTAGCGGTCGCTGGCCGCTCGTTCCTCCGCCGGAAGCGGCCCGCGGGGAATCTCGATGCCGAACCGCTCGAGCTCCCCGTGCAGTGCCTCCGCGAAGGCGTCCGCACGCGAGGAGGTTCGAGTTGTCCCCTCCTCCACGAGCGCGATGCGCGGGCTCAGGCATCCGCGCTGATCGAAGGCGACCACGTCCTCCGCGAGGCCGCGCGCCGAGACGGCCAGGTCCGCGCCCCGCGTGATCCATGCGACGCCCATCCCGGAGCCGTGGCCCACGAGACGCACGTTCGGACGGAGGCGGGCGCGGATGTCGGCGATCGTCGCGTCGTGGCCGTAGACGTGGATCTCGCCCTCCTCGACCCTCGCGACGTCGAGCCCCTCGTCGAGCCGGATCGCGGGATCGCTCGCGGCCTCGACGAGCGCCCGGGCGAAGGTAGGGTCCCGACGTGACGGCCGGACGACGACGTCGGCCGAAGCCGCGCGCGCAATCGCGACCGCGCGGAGCGCGCCGACGAAGACGTTCGCGGACAGGATCACCGCGACCCGCGACGCATCCCCGGCCTGCGCGACGAGCCGACGAAGCTCCGCGTCGCTCGCGTCGAGCTCGAGGTGTCGCGTCAGCGCGAGCTCCACGCCCGCTGCCGAGAGGCCGGTGGACTCGACAATCGCGGCAGTGAGCTCGTCTCGACGGTCGACGACTGCCCGCGCGGCAAGAGCAACCGCACGCACCTCGGCGATTCGAGTCTCGACGCTGCGCTCCATCCTACGATTCTACCCTGACGGACCTGACCCGCGACGGATGCGCTCCACGTGGATGCGCAGCCAAACGTATGTGCCGAACGGCAGCGCTCCGACTCCTCCCGCTCACGCGCGTCCGAGGAGCTCGTCGATCGCGATCGAGCATCCTCGCGGCGGCGCGCCGGGCGCACGACCGAGCAACTCGAACCCTTCCGTTCCCGGCAAGCGCCGGACGCGATCCTGAGTGAGGATCGCGACGGCGCTGTCGACGTTCATGAGGTCGACGATCTTCGCGATCCCCACCTCCCCTTCGGGCACGGGCGCGAGCGACTCGGGATCGACCGGCACGACACGGGCCCACGGCGGCTCGGCATACGTGCCGTGGCGTGCTGCGGGGTCGAACAGCGTCCGCTCGTAGAACTGGCTCGAGAGCTCCGTCATCCCGTATTCGGCGACGATCGAGCGCTCGTCGATCGCGAAGATCCGCGCGAGCTCGGTGCGGAGCTCATCGGCCGCGACTTCGCGACTCTTGCCCTTGAAGCCGCCGGTCTGCATCACGCGCGAGCCCGCCGGGAGCTCGAACGTCGCGTCTCCCACCGCATCGAGCAGGTGCACGAGCGCGAACGACGTCGCGAGGACGAGCATGGGCTGTCCCTTCGCCAGCGCCGTCGCGACGCGAGCATCGAACGTACCGAGGTCGAGGACGTCTCCGGCGACGAGCCAGGTCTCCTCCGACGGCGCGGCCTCCCCGAACGCGCGCACGAAGCTCGCGCACATGTGGCCGAGCGACGAGTCCGGCGCCGCGGCCGGCGACGGACCGAGGACGACGACGGGCACCGGACGATCGAAGTCGCGTGCGAGCCAGTGCCGGCCGAACGCGAGCGCGGCTGCCTCGTAGGTCGACGCGTCCCGCATCGCATGCGCACCGCGCGCGCCGACGGTGGTCCCGCTCGTGCGGAACGTCACCTGCGTCACCGCCTCGTCGAACGTGGCGACACGCGTGAGCTTGAACGCGTCGGTCGGAACCGCGGGGACGTCCTCGGCGCGAGAGAGCGCCGACGGCTCCACCCCGCGAGCTCGACACAAACGCGCGAAGCCCGGCGCATGGTCGGCCTGATAACGCGCGAGCTCGCACGCGAGCTCATCGAAATCGGGCGCGGCCTCACCACGTTCGAACGCATCGACGAAAGCACGCGCGCGCGCGTGAAGGGACGAGCTCCGATCGAGATCCACGATGGCCGCACCCTACCGCGGCGCTCTTCGGAGCGCGAGCACGGGCTCGAGGACGCCGCGCGGCACGATGAAGCGCGATCTTCGGTCACGAGGACGGCATCACCGTGTGGAGTGGCCCGGGAGGCTCCGCGTCGACGACGGAACCTCCCGGGCGCTCCGGGTGGAGGGCTCAGTCTCTTCGTTCAGCAGACACCAACTACGATGCCCGCCCCGACCATCTTGTTGCCCTCACGAACGGCGAAACGCACGCCCGCACCGAGCGCGACGTCGTGATCGAGGACGAAGCGAACGCGCACCTCGTCGCGCGTCAGCCGGGACGACGCTTCCGGATCGTCTCGGCGAGCGCGTCCGTGAACGCACGGAGGAGCGAGGGCTCGATCGTGAGCGGCGGCGAAAGCGTGAGCGCGTCGCCTCGCGCACCGCCCGTCAGGACGATGAAGCCGCGTGCGAGCAGCTCGCGCGCCACGGCGAGCGGGTCGATCGAGCTCGGCAATGCGACGCCGACCATGAGACCGGCGCCGCGCACGACCGCTGCCTCGCCGCATGCCGCTTGGAGCTCGGACCGCCAGACGTCGCCAACCTCCCGCGCTCGCGCGGGCAGGTCGCGCGCGCGGAGCGCCTCGATCGTCGCGAGCGCAGCCGCGCAGGCGGGAGGCGATCCGAAATGCGTCCCCGTGTGGATCCTGGTGCCGCCGTGCCCGCCCCACGCCTCCATCACGGCCCGCCTTCCGACGCACGCGGAGATCGGAAGGCCACCGCCGAGCCCCTTACCGAGACAGAGGACGTCCGGGACGACGGGGGAGCTCGCGAGCATCGAGCCGGTGCGCCCCATCCCGGTCCAGATCTCGTCGACGACGAGGAGCGCGCCGGCCGCGTCCGCGATCGAGCGAAGCTCCGGAAGGAAGCCTGCCGGGGGAACGACGCAGCCGCCCCGCCCGAGGATCGGCTCGACGAGGATCGCACCGACGGAGCCGCTCGCGAGCGCAGCGCGGACGGCTTCGATACTCGCATCGAGCCCGGCCGCGCTCTCCGGATACGGCGCGAACGTCACCGGCACCCCGAGATGGGGCACGAACGGCTCGCGAAACGCGGGCGCGAATCCGAGCGCGGCGAGCGGGCCGTACGACAGACCATGGTAGCTGCCTTCGAACGCGATGACCCCGGGCTTGCCCGTCGCAAGAAGCGCGGTCTTGAGCGCGCACGTCACCGCGTCGGCCCCCGACAGACCGAGCATCACGCGCGCACCGGGCTCGGGGAAGAGGTCGCGGATGGCCTCGCAGGCGCGCAGCTTGATCTCGGTCGAGTAGACGTCGCCGAGCGCGATCACGAGATCGCCTGCCGCCACACGCGCAGCCTCGCTCGCCTCGTTCGGTGCATGCCCGAGGAGGAGCGCGCCGAAGCCGGCCGTGAGATCGACATAGCGATTGCCGTCCGCGTCGAAGACGTTCGCGCCGCGCCCGCGTGCGTACACGATCGGCGCTTGGTCCTCGCCGGATCGCGCCGCGCGCGCTTGCCTCCGGGCATCGAACGCAGGCGACTCCACCTCGGCCATGCGAGCGGCGAGCTCGCGTGAGCGCGGCCCCGGCGGCGCGACGACGATCGACGGAAGGTCCTGTCCCGACTCCACGACCCGTTCCATACACCATCGACGCCTCGCGCGCCGCGCCGCGCCGCTCGAGAGCGGACGTCGCATCGGCTCATCACGAGGGCCGCCTCCCCCTCGCCGCGTAGAGCTTCACATCGGCGTCGCGGTCACGGTCCCCCGACCGCGGCGCGCTGCGGCGACGCCGGTCGGCGAGCGACGCCCCTCACCGCTGCCGCGCTTGGCGATCAGCTGACGACGCGGTTACGACCACCGCGCTTGGCCTCGTAGAGCTTCGCGTCGGCGTTGCGAATGAGGTCGAGCGCGGTCTTGTCGTTGTCCGCGAGGGTCGCGACGCCGATCGACACGGTGACCGGGATGGTGTCGCCCTGGAAGACGAAGCGGCTCGCCTCGATCTTCTCGCGGAGCCCCTCGGCGAGCGCGCGCGCGCCTTCGAGGTTCGTCTCCGGAAGTACGATCGCGAACTCCTCACCACCGTAGCGCGCGAAGACCTCGTCACGACGGATGCGGCCCTGGACGATGCGCGCGAGCTCTTTGAGGACGAAGTCGCCCGCGAGGTGACCGTGGTGGTCGTTGATCTTCTTGAAGTGATCGATGTCGAACATCATGAAGGCGAGCTCGCGCGCGTGACGACGCGCGCGGATGATCTCCTTCTCGAGGGCCTCCAGCAGGTAGCGCTTCACGTGCGCCTGCGTGAGACCGTCGATGATCGTCATCCGGTAGATCTCTTCGTGGTACTGCGACTCGACGTCGGCACCGGAGAGGTACTTGAAGATCGTGGGACCGACCTTGATGCGGTCGCCGTTCGCCAGCCCGAACTCGCGGCTGATCTGCTCGTCGTTGACGTAGGTGCCGTTGGTGGAGCCGTCGTCGACCGCCCACCAGACACTGCCACGCTGCTCGAGATGAGCATGCCGGCGCGACACGCTATCTCCCTCGAGCACGATGTGATTCTCGGCACCGCGCCCGACGCGCACCGGCGTGAAGTCGAGCACGAAGCGCTTGCCGAGCAGCGTCGGCTCCTTCGTGTAGATCACGACGATGCAGTCGTTGCTACGTGGAGCACCGTCCGCCGCCTCTCCGGCAGGCTTCTGGACGATGGTCGTGACTCGCGTCTTCTCGTCCAGCTCGCTCACCTGTCGCCCGCGCCGAAAAAGGAAGGCATTCGAGGATGTATGCCCGTCACCCTTCCACCGGAGACTATTGCTGAAGCATTGAACCGGTCAAGGCAGCCCATGTAGGCGCCTAGCTGACTTGTGCGGCTGAGCTCGACCGAACACGTGCAAGGGCGTGCAGCAACTCCGGCGCCAAGGGCACGTCGGCATCGAGAATTCCGAGGGGAACGCCGAGGGATGCACCTCCCAGATGGAGGGCGCACTTCGGGGTCGCGATCCAGGCGTCGACCCGGGCTCCGCGGATCCGGGTGAGCTCCGAGGCCTCCGGGCTGCGATGGTCGGCGACCGAGACGATCTCGCGAGGCCGAACCCCGACGGCCGCCAGAGCGCGGACGAGGCGGTCGGGACGGGCGATGGCGGTGAAGAGGCCGACGTGCGCGGCCCGCAGCGCCGCGACCGGAAGAGGCGTGACGCCCCCCCACGCTCCGGCGGGACCAGCGCCGTCCTTCCAGGCGACCAAGGTGGGCGTCGCATCGACCGAGACGACGTGATCCGCATGCGCGAGGAGCACCTCGCGCGTGGCGCGGAGGTCGCCCGCGGGCGGGAGGCGGCCGCTCCCCCAGGGCCGATTGGCGTCGACCGCGAGGAGCGAGAGCGAGCCCTCGTGGCGACCGCGGACCGCGAGCGGTCCGTCGAGCACGAGCACGTCGGGACGCGGCTCGAGGCTCGCCGCATGATCGATCGCGGACTGACGCGTGGGGCCGACGACGACCGGAACGTCCGAGGGCGCGAGCGCCCGCGTGGAGACGAGCGCCTCGTCACCGACGTCTTCGATCCGATCGTCGGTCGACACGACACGCGCGCTCGGCGGCGCAGCGTGGTACGCGTGCCCGACGAACGCCACACGCGCGCCTCGCGACGCGAGCTCGCGCGCGCACGCGATCGCCACGCGTGTCTTCCCCGATCCGCCGAGCGTCGCCCCCCCGACGCACACGAGCGCGATGTCCGCCGGCACGACCGCGGGGCGGACGAGCCCTCGAGCGGCGAGCGGTGCGAGGGCCGAGGCGAACACACGCGAGATCGGGCCGTCCCAGCGGCCGGACTCGAGCGCGCGCGCAGCATCGCGAGAGAAGGACACGCGCGCACGCTACCAAGCCGGTCCCGGCGGCGCACGGCGAACGTGCCGGCGCGGATGCTCGCGCTACGCATGCGGACGAGCCCGGTGCGAGCTCGCCCGCATGACGGCAGCGATCGACTCGTCCAGCTCAGGAGCCGGCGGCGACCTCGAAGCCGGAGCGGCCCCGTCCGGGCGTGAGCCCCCGCCGCCTGGCGTGTAGCCTGCCGCGAGCGTGCAGGTGATCCCAGAGCGCCTCGGTGCGGGCACGCAGCGGCATGTCTTGCGCTCCGATCGCGAGCCCCTGCTCGACCGCGAAGCGCTGCATCGCGCGAGCATCCCGGAGCGGAGCCGAAGCGACGAGGTCGCGCATCTCGCGAAGGCGCGCGACCGTGTCGCGACGAACCTCGATGCCGAGCTCGGTGACGGCACGATCGAGCTCCGACGTCGTCTCCGACGGCAGGAAGTGCGAATGGAGCTGGCGTGCGAACGACAGGCTGATGAGCCGGTTGAGCACGCTGTCGATCGCGAGCGCGCGCTCGTTCAAGCTGACGCGGAGGATGCGGAACATCACCTCCGCGCGCTCGTCGTGCATCCGGTAGCCCCAGCTCCGCCAGTCTCCCTCCAATCGGCCCTCGGCCGCGAGTCGCTCGCGGAGCGCGGTCCCCGAGTAGATCTCCGTGCGACAGACGTTCCAGGGGAGATCGAGGTTCCGCTCCGCCATGTCGAGCGTCGTGGAGACGTCGTCGAGCGTGCAGTCCGGATCGAACAGCATGAAGTTGAACGACGGCACGATCCCCGCCGCACGGCAGTTGTCGATCGCCGAGTCGTTGTGGATCGGAAGGTGCGTCCGCCCGAGGTACTTCAAGCGCTTCGAGGAGGCGTTCTCGACGCCGAGGAACATGTGGATCGCGCCCATCTCGCGCGCGGCCTGCGCGACCGGGAGGGTGATGTTCTCGGGACGTCCCTTGATCCAGAAGACGACGTCGCCGACGCCTCGCTCGCGGATCGACTCCTTGATCTTCTGCATGCGCGCGATCGCGGCCCGTTCGCCGGGCAGGACGAAGAGATCGTCTTGCACGAAGAACACGCGGGCGTCTCGCTCGTGATAGGCGAACGCGATCTCCTCGGCGACGGCCTCGGGCGCGCGAAGGCGATACGAGCGACGCTGCTCGGAGGTGTACGCGGCGATGCTGCAGTAGCTGCATTCGCCCACGCAGCCGCGAGCGCTGATCAGGAAGTCGACCGTCATCCCCCCGACGACGTACGGCTCGGGGCTGCGGCGCGGCCACGGAAGCGCGTCGAGGTTCCCGGCCGCCGTGCGCACGGGGCCCTTGACCACTTGCTCGGCCTCTCGCCAGACGAGGCCCGCGATCGAACGCGGGCTCTCACCTCGCCCGAGGGCCTCGAGCATCTCGACGAGCGTCTCCTCGCCGTCGTGACGGACGACGCTGTCGAGCTCCGGAAGCTCGGCGAGCAGCTCCTCCCAGCAGAAGGTGCCGACGTGGCCGCCACACGTGATGTGACCTCGGTATCCGCGCGCGCGCAGCGCACGGATGAGAAGGACGTAGTCGTCGATGTTGTTCTGGAACGCGATGCCGAGCCCCACGAGATCGGGACTGTCGGCGAGGACGCGCTCCACCGTCTGCTCGAGGTCCTTGCGATAGGCGTAGGCGATGACGCTCACCTCGTGGCCCTTCGAGCGCGCGTACGACGCGAGATAGCCGAGCGCGAGGTTCTCTTGCTGGATCGGGCCGACGAGCGCCGCCCTCATGCCGCCACCTGCCATGTGACGGAGGAGATGAAGTTCTCCACTGCGGCGCCCGCCTCGTTCCACACCGCCACCTGTCCGAACGGTGTCCCCGAGCTCTTTTCCGGCAGCGTCCAGAGCACGACGTCGTCCGCGATGTGCTCGATGGAGCCTTCCGAGACACGCCACTCGTAATCGGCGGCGGCGCCCGCGTCGTTGTCGGCGAAGAGAAGGACGTGCCGCCCCGCGCGAGCGACCTCGACGACGCGGAGGCGGAGCACCATCCCGAGAGGCAGGTCGTCGCCGGTCTTGTCGCTCACGATCGGGCTCGGCGCCATCTCGGCGATGACCTCACAGATGGTGCAGGCTTCGCCGGAGCTGACCCACTCGTACTCGTCGTAGTCGGGCTTGCACAAGTCGAGCTTCGTCAGCGCCTCGACCGTCGTCGTTCCTCCGTCGCCGCACGAGACGGCGAACGAGGTCTGGACGGTCATCTGCATGCGCCACCACCCCAGCGGCTCCGCCCAGCGCGCGTCGAATTGGTAGCCGCCGGTCACCTTCGTCACGTTCGTCACGCTCATCGCCATCGCCTCGGCGCTGTCCGCGGATTGAACGGTGATGGTCGGCAGCCCCACGATCGTCGGCTCGATGTCCGGTGGCACGGAGACGAAGCCGGTGGCGGTCCCCTTGTCCCGCACGTAGTTCGAGAGGGTGACCCGCGCGGCGACGTTGCTCGACACGGGCGACGGTACCGCGCAGAGCTGCCCCGGCTCGGCGGGCGTGCCCGCGGGTGGAATCTCGACGATGTACGACGGACACTTCCAGGGCTCGGGCTCGGCCGGCGGCCCCGCCTCTTCGAGCGGAAAGGGGGTCGCGACGGCGTCGCTCTCTGCCTCGCCGTCGCGGCTATCTGCGGTGAGCTCCCCGCCGCCGCTGCACGCCTCCGTCGCAGGCACCACCATCGCAACGAGCAAGGCCGGCATCACGCCGCCCGCGGTCATGAAGGCCACACGTAGCTTTCGCATCCCAACCCTCCGAATGCTGCCTCCGCCACCCACCGCCCTGCCCTCGTCGGTCGTGTCACAGCGGCGCACGACACGCAAGAGAGAGGTTCGCGAACGCTGGCGCAACGCCGGCCAAACACCTCCCCGCGTCACGAGATGACACGAGCGCCGATGCCGAGACACCGCCGCGCGAGGCGGCGTAGTATCGCCGGCCATGGACTACGTGCATCTCGGGCGAACGGGTCTCAAGGTCAGTCGACTTTGTCTCGGCACGATGAACTTCGGACCGCAGACGAGCGAAGCCGACTCGTTCGCGATCATGGACCGCGCGCTCGAGACGGGGATCAACTTCTTCGACACCGCCAACGTCTACGGGTGGAAGAAGGGCGAAGGCTGGACCGAGCAGATCCTCGGCCGGTGGTTCGCGCAAGGCGGCGGCCGGCGCGAGAAGGTCGTCCTCGCCACGAAGGTGTACGGGACGATGGGCGACTGGCCGAACCAGTCGCGCCTCTCGGCGCTGCACATCATCCGCGCGTGCGAGGAGTCGCTCCGCCGGATGCAGACGGACACGATCGATCTCTTCCAGATGCACCACATCGACCGGGCCTCGCCCTGGGACGAGATCTGGCAGGCGATGGAGACGCTCGTGCGTCAGGGCAAGGTCCTCTACGTCGGCTCGTCGAACTTCGCCGGCTGGCACATCGCACAGGCCTGTGAGAAGGCGCGCGCGCGCAACTTCCTCGGCCTCGTCTCCGAGCAGAGCCTCTACAACCTCATCGATCGCACGATCGAGCTCGAGGTGATCCCCGCCTGCAAGGAGTACGGACTGGGGCTGATCCCGTGGAGCCCGCTCAAGGGGGGCATCCTCGGCGGACTGCTGAAGAAGGCCGCCGAGGGGCGGCGCGCGAGCGAGAACGCGCAGAAGGCGATCGCCAAACATGGGCCCGCGCTCGAGAAGTACGAGGCGCTCTGCGACAAGATCGGGATCCCGCCCGCGGACGTCGCGCTCGCGTGGCTCCTCGCCAACCCTGTCGTCACCGCTCCGATCGTCGGACCGCGCACCATGGCTCAGCTCGATGGCGCGCTCCAGGCCCTCGAACGCAAGCTCGACGAGGCGACGTTGAAGGAGCTCGACGCGCTCTTCCCCGGCCCGGGCGGTCCGGCGCCCGAAGCCTACGCCTGGTGAGGAGTACGGGGCCGCGCGGCAGGACGACGACGCCCCTTCCCTGCGGTCCCGCGCGTCCGCCGCCGGAGATAGGGCGAGCGCGAGATGTTCGCCGCACCGGCGACATCTCGCGCGGAGCGGCGGCACGACCGCCCATGTGAACGCGCTCGGGATGCGCTAGACTCCGCGCCGTGAGACGCGCTTCTTATCTCATCTCGGGCGCGGTGCTCGCCGCGACCGTCGCGGGGGCGCCGCTCGCTCGCGCCAACAGCCGCTTCCCGGAGTCGAATCAGCTCGTGTTCTCGAAGGAGGACCCCGATCTCGTCCTCCTCCGCGTGACGTTCGGCCTGCTCGTCTCGCACGACCGCGGCAAGACCTTCGGGTGGGTCTGCGAGCAGTCGATCGGCTTCAGCGGCATCGAAGACCCGATGTACACGGTGACGCCGTCGAAGGCGATCGTCGGCTCCACGTTCCAGGGCGTGACGATCTCACGCGACAACGCTTGCGGATGGAGCTTCGCAGGCGGCGACCTCGAGAATCAGGTCTTCATCGATCTCACGACGAACCCGCACGACGCGAAGAACATCGTCGTCTTCGCGTCCAGCTACGACAAGCAGGACGACGCGGGGAACATCCTCTTCTCGTCGAGGATCTGGGAGACGAAGGACGAGGCGCGGACCTTCCAGCAGCTCGGACAGGCGTTCGATCCCGCACTCCTCGGCTACACCCTCGATCTCACGTCGTCCGATCCGGACCGGATCTACGTCACGGCCGTCCGCAGCCCCGGCACCGCTCCACAAGGAGTCCTCCTCGTCTCGAAGGACCACGGTCAGACGTGGACCGAGGAGTCGGTCCCGCTCATCGACGGGGAGCGCGCCGTCTTCATCGCGGCGGTGGATCCGACGAACTCGGAGCGTGTCTATCTGCGCACCTCGAACTCGGTCGACAAGCCGACGCGCCTCATCCTCCGCGAGGCCGAACCCGACGGCGGTGTACCGACACAGCGAACGCTCCACAGGGCCAGCGGCGCGCTCATGGGGTTCGCCCTCACTCCCGACGGGAGCAAGGTCTTCATCGGCGGCCCCAAGGACGGCGTGAAGGTCGCGAGCACGCAGGATTATGCCTTCACGCAGAAGGCGAACATCGAGACCCAATGTCTCGCCTACAACGACGGCGTGCTCTGGGCCTGCTCGAACGAGCGAAGCGGCTTCATCGCAGGTCGCTCGACCGACGACGGCGCCACCTTCGAGCCGACCCTCCGCTTCTGCGACATCGGCGGTCCGCTCACGAGCTGCGGCCCCGGCACACCGACGAACGATCGTTGCGTGCCGAACTGGCCCGCGCAGAAGGCGCTCATCGGCTGCGGGAGACTCGACACCGGTGCGGGCGACGGGGGCCTCGGCGATGCCGGCGGCACCTCCCATCCTCCGCCGTCGGGCTCGAAGGGCTGCGATTGCCAGGCGTCGCCGGCCGGAACGTCGATGGGGGCCTTCGTCACCATCGTCGGCGCAGCGCTCGGCATCGTCCGTCGCGCTCGACGCCGGAGCTGAGCCGCACTCGAGAGCGCGAGCGCGCACCGAGGACCGACGCTCGCCGCCTCGCGGGCGCTGCGTCGGTCACGTCGAGCGCGCTGCTCAGCGACCCGCGTCGGCGCCGCCGTCGCCTTCGACGGCAGATGAGCCCGAGGAGCCCGACGAGCTCGACGACGCCCCCGAGTTGCCGCCCCCGGAAGGGTTCTCGGACTCGCCCGGCGGCGACTTGGAAACGTCGCCGCCACGCCGCTCCTCGTCCGGCGACTGCGGCGGAAGCGGCTGCGGGTTCAGAGACGGACCACCATCGTCGAGACAACCAGCAATCGCGCCCGTCGCGGCGACAGCCAGGACAAAGAAACTCAGCAGGTGAAGGCGCACTTTCGTCGGCCGCATCGCGCACTCCGTCTCCCGAGAGAAAGTCTGCAAGGTCGGTTCCAAGCGGAAGAGCTTGAAAGCCTAGCACGTCTCAAGGCCGAGCTTCGAATGCTGTGCCGAACCGGGTCGCCATCGAGGCACAAGCGTGCGCGTTCGAGGATGCGGCGGGCTTCGCGCGGCTCGCCGGGCGGACAAAAGAGCACCGCGATCGCCCCTCGTCGGAGAAGCGATCGCGGCTGGTGCCTCGATGGTCGAGAGCCGAGGTCAGACCTCGAAGTCGGCCTGCTCGAGGATCTCGCGTACGCGCCAGAGGAAGCTGTTCGCCGCGACGCCGTCGACGACGCGGTGATCGTAGCTGAGCGCCATGTACATGACCGGATGGATGGCCATCAGGTCTTCCTTGTTCGGCCCCTCGACCACGACGACGCGCTTCTTGATCTCGCCCATGCGGAGGATGCCGACGTTGGGCTGGTTGATGATCGCGCCGCCGAAGAGGTTGCCCTTGATGCCCGGGTTCGTGACGCTGAAGGTCGCGCCGGACAGATCATCGATCGTGATCTTGCCGCTGCGCGCTCGCGACGCGAGGTCGTCGACCGAGCGGACGATGCCGCGGAGACCGAGCTCGTCGGCGCGACGCACGACGGGGACGACGAGGCCGTCGGGAGAGTCGACCGCAACGCCGATGTTGACGTCCTTGTGGATGACGAAGGAGTCCGAGAGGACGCGCGCGTTCATCGTCGGGTTCTCACGGAGCGCACGCGCGACCGCGAGGGTGACGAAGGCGAGCATCGTGAGGCTCATGCCTTCCTTCTTGTAGCGATCCTTGTTCGCCTCGCGGAGCTTCGACGCCGCGTTGAGATCGCACTCGGCCACCGTCACGACGTGCGGCGAGACGAGCTTCGAATAGACCATGTGGTCGGCCGTGATGCGCCGGCGACGCGTGAACGGGACGACCTTGTCGCCCGCCTTCTCGCGGTACGCGGGGAGCTTGAACGAGCCGAAGCCGACGCCCGGGATCGGGGGAACGAAGCCGCCCCCCTGGTTGAGGAGCTGCTGGACCTGCGCCGCGTCTCCACCGCGAGAGATTGCGCGCGGGGCCACGGGCGCAGCGGGAACCTCGTTCGCCGCGCGGATCACGTCATCGCGCGTGATGCGTCCGTGCTCGCCCGAGCCGCGGACGTCACGGAGATCGACGCCCTGCTCGAGCGCCGCGCGGCGCGTCGAGGGAGCCGCGATCGGCTTCGCCGGCAGTGTCTCGACCGACGGCGGGACGGGCTCGACCGTCTTCGTCGCAACGTTCGGCTCAGCCGCGTGCGGCGCGGCCTCGTTCGCGGTCACGGTCTCGTCGATCTGGCAGATGACCGTGTGAACCGGAACGATGTCACCCTCCTTTGCGAGGAGCCGCACGATCCGCCCGGCCGAAGGCGCAGGGAGCTCGCTGTCCGCTTTGTCCGTCGCGATCTCCGCGATCGACTGATCCTTGGCGACGAAGTCGCCTTCCTTGACCAGCCACCTCGAGATCGTCCCTTCAGTCACGCTCTCGCCGAGCTGAGGCACCTGTACGTCGATCATCGCCGCCAACCTACCTTAGGGATGGGCCGATCCGCAACGCGGTCAAGCCCTGAAACGAGCATCTCCCGTTGGGGAATCTCTCGTGTTTCGCTATGCATCGTCGCGTCATCCGTCACTCATCTGTCACGTCATCTGGCATCGGCGCCGGACGACGTCCGGCGAAACGATGCCACGAAGTAACCGTCCGTTCCGTGCTCATGCGGGTGGAGCCGGAGCATCGTCGCGCCGTCGCCGGCGACGGCGACCGCCGCCGGCGCATCGAACGGCGCTGGCTCGAGCCCGGAAGCGGCGACCACGTCCGCGAGGACGTCCTCGGCCTCCTCGCGGAGGACGCTGCAGACCGCATAAACCACGCGTCCGCCCGGCTTCACGAGCGTGGCCGCGCGCGCGAGGATCGCGCGCTGGAGCCGGGCGAGCTCCTCGACGTCCGCGGCGGAGCGCCGGAGCGCCAGCTCGGGACGACGCCGGAGGGTACCGGTGCCCGAACACGGAGCATCGATGAGGATGCGATCGTAGCCGGGCGGCGCACCACCCGTACCGAGCGACCAGTCCACGGCGTACGTCGCGCGCGGCCGACACTCGATACGCTCGAGCTCTCGGACAAGACGGTCGAGCTTCTTCGGATGGACGTCCGCCGCGTCCACCGATCCACCGGCGCCCACGGCGCGCGCGAGCAGACCGGTCTTGTTTCCCCGTCCCGCGCACGCGTCGAGCACCACCTCTCCGGCCCGCGCGCCAAGCGCGAGCGCGACGAGCTGCGAGCCCTCTTCTTGAGGTGTCCAGGCGCCCTCGTCATAGCCGGGAAGCTCGATCACTCTCCCCGCGCCGCGCGCGAGCACGGCGTGAGGCGAGACACGCCCGACCTCGAACGATGCCTGCGGCCTCGCCTCGCGAAGTCGCGCCAGCCAAGCGTCGCGCGCGCTCGCGTCCTCGATCCGAAGCCCGATCGGCGGCGCGCCGTCGTGCGAGCCGAGCAGGGCTCGAGCCGCGTCCTCCCCGATCGCGCGGATGACCGCTGCGCGCAGCGAGGGCTCGGTCGACTCGAACGCGGCGCGCTCGAGCTCGTCCGCCGAGGGCCTCGGCTCCGCCGCGAGCTTCCGGAGGACGGCGTTCGCGAACCCGGCGACCTGTGCACCACGCGACGTACGCACCGCGCTCACCGCCTCGCTCACGGCAGCGAACGCGGGCACGCGCGTGAGGACGAAGATCTGGTAGGCGGCGACCGCGAGGTGCGCGCGGACGATGGGGTCGAGCTTGTCGATGCCGCGCTTCGCATGCCGGCCGATCCGCGCTTCGAGCCAGCCGAGGAGCCGGAGCGTCCCATAGACGAGCTCGGTCGCGAGCGCGCGGTCACGAGCGTCGAGCTGGACGGCACGGTCCAGCTCAGCGTCCAGCGCGGCGGCGGCGAAGGCCTTGTCGGCCACCACACGCGCAATCACGGTGGCGGCGACGCCGCGTGCGCTCGGTACGAGCATGGGGGCACACGCCTAGCACGCGACGGGGCGCCGCTGGAAGTCGACTCCGCGGGGCGGGCGCGCGATCGCCATCCCCCTCGCCCACGTGACCAGACGCGGTCGCGAGCGTGCCGACGTCACTCCGGGCGCAAGCGAATGCGCGGCGGCGCCGGGAAGCTCGCGTTCTTGTAGTCGTACGGCTGGATGTGGACCACGGCCTTCTCGCAGACGCCGAGCTGAAGGCCGCCGCCGTTCGCCTTCGTGAGGCCGGGGCAGAAGCCGCTGCCGTTGGACTCGGGGCTCGCGTAGCCGCCTGCGCTGTTGGTCCCTTCCGCGACGACGAACGCGCAGCCGAGGCGATCGTCGTCGTTCGCGGGAATCGTGGGCCGACGGTAGAAGGTCAGGAACGCGTCGCCGTTGGCGATCGTGCTGCAGTCGGCCCATGCCGAGAGCGTCACCGGCACGCCGGCAGTGTTCTGGACGACGGCGTAGCGGCCGGGCTGGAGGACGTCGGTGTAGAGCGGCGCCGTCGTGCAGGATCCGGCCTCCGCCCAGCGAGACATGAGCCCGTCCGCGTCGAAGCGCGTGCCCAGCGTCGTCGTCGTCCCGATGGCGCCGAGCGCGAAGTTCACGCCCGTGGTGTCGCAACCGATGGTGAGGGACGCGCCCTGGCTCGTGCCGCCGCCGGGCGCGGGAGTCGTGACCGTGATCACGGCGCTGCCCGGGTTGAGCAGGTGGTTCGACGGGACGGTCGCCTTGAGCTGGCTGCCGCTGACGTAGGTCGACACGACCGCCTGGCCATTGCTCTTCACCGAGCTCGTGGAGACGAAGCCGGAGCCGTAGATGGTGACGACCGTATCCGCCGAGCCGGCGACCACCGCCGAGGGGTTGAGCGAGGTGATGCTCGGGACGCCGTTGGCGACTGTGAACGGGAGCGCCGCCGACGTGCCTCCGCCCGGAGCCGGATTGACGACGCGCACGGAGAGCGACGCCGCGCTTGCGAGCTGTGCGGCGCTCAGCATGGCCTTGACGTGCGTGCTGTCGACGAACGTCGTCGCGACCGGCGCATTGTCGACCGTGATCTGCGAGGTGACGAAGAAGCCGACGCCGGTGACGACGATCTCCCTCGGGCTCGATCCGGCCGCCACGGTGTTCGGCGCGACCGACGTTGCGGACGGAGCGGGGTACTGGACCTTGAAGACGACCGGCGTGCTCAGACCCCCGCCGGGGGGCGGGTTCTGCACCGCGATCGGGAAGTCGCCAGCCGCCGTGAGCGACGATGCAGGGACCTGTGCCTTCAGCTTGCTCGGTCCCAGATAAGTCGTCGGAAGCGACGCGCCGTTGAAGACGACCGAGCTCCCGCTCACGAAGCCGCCGCCGTTCACCGTCATCTCGAACGCCGCCGATCCGACGAACGCCGCCGACGGGTTGATGTTCTGGATCGAGGCGCTCGGGTTCGAGATCGTGAACGAGATCGACGGCGAGGTGCCGCCGCCGGGCGAGGGGCTCACGACCGTGACGGGGACGCTCCCCGACGTCGCAAGGAGGCCGGACGGAATCGTCCCGGTGAGCTTCGAGCTGCTCACGAACGTCGTCGCGAGGTCCGTCATCCCGAAGACGATCTTCGCCCCCTGCACGAAGTCCACGCCCGAGACCTCGAGCTGCGTGCTGTCGGTACCTGCGAGCACGGAGAGTGGCGAGAGCGCGATGAGCTGCGGCTCGGGATTGACGACGGCGAACGTCACTTCCTTGCTCGCACCACCGCCGGGCGGAGCCGTGCCGACCGACACGCGGAGCGTGGACACGGTCACGAGCTTGCCGGTCGGGATGGTCGCGCGGAGCTCGGTGCCGCTCACGAACGACGTCGCGAGAGGCGCACCGTCGAGCTGCACGATCGAGCGCGGAACGAAGTTGTTCCCGGAGACGATGATCGACGGCCCCACCGATCCGACCGTCGCCTCGTTCGGCGAGATCGAGTCGACCTCGGGGGCGGACGCCTCGTCGGGGTCCTTCGGCTTCTGCGTGTCGCCGATGTCCGGGATCGGATCCGTGGGCTCCTCGGTCGTCGTCGTCCCCGCGTCCGCGGCGAGAAGCGCCCGCGGCTCCCCCTCCGCGCACCCGCCGAAGGCGAGCGCGGCGAGAACGAACGTAGAGATGGGGAGGATGAACGAAGAGCGCGGTCGGAGCATGATGGCGAGGCCGGCATTCGGCTGCCAGGCGGCAGGCCGAGCGAAGCCGCTCGCCGTATGACACACCGCATGAGGGCGTGCCATTCGGACCGCAAGTTTTCAGCTCATGAGACGCAAGCGATGCGGACTCGGCTCCGCTCAGTTCACGATTTCACGGACTTGGAGGACGATCGCGTCCCAGTGCCACTTCCGGGAGACGTCGTTCTTGAAGGCGATGAGCATCAGCACGGCGAGGATGCTGATCCCGAACAGGCTCGAGAGGGCCCGGGCACGAACGCTCACCGGGCGGCGGCGAACCCACTCGATGAAGAAGAGGAGGAGGTGGCCACCGTCGAGGACGGGGATCGGTAGGAGGTTGATGAGCCCGAGGTTCACGCTCGTCACCGCCATCGCCCAAACGAAGTAGGTGGTGCCCTTCGCGCCGGCGTCGCCCGCGACGTCGTAGAGCGTGATGGGGCCGCTCACCGACGCGAGGCTCACCCGGCCCTGAGCGATCCGGACGAAGCCGACGACGATGAACTTGATCGCGTTCATCGTCTCCTCGACCCCGCGGCGCACCGCATAGACGGCCGGCTGCGGGTTCGGAACCAGCTTGCTCGCGACGCGCGGCTGCCAGTGCGTCGTTCGGAAGACGTAGCGCTCGTAGTGTTGTCCGAGCTCGTCGTCCCAGCGCTCCTTCCGGAGCTGGAACGTCCCGCTCATCCGCTCACCGTCGCGCGTCCACACGAGCTCGTGAACGCGATTCGGCTCTCGAAGGAGCATGCCGAGCATCGAGGTGTCGTCGACGGAATACCCGCCGCGACGCTCGACCTTCCACATCCGCTGCGGGACGCCGTCGAGATGAGTGATGCGGTCGCCCGCACGAAGCCCCATCTTGTGCTCGCTCGATCCCTCCGGGACGAACGCGACGTACATCTCGACGCCCTCGATGCCGGTTCGATCGAAGACGTCCTTCGCGCGCCCCTCCGGATCACCTTCGCGAACGACGGCGCCCTCTTCGCGCGGGCGCGGCGCGAGCGAGGCGATCCCGGTCTCGAGGACGGCAAAGTCGCAAAGGCCTCCGAGCCCCTGCGGGACCGTCACCGGACGCACGTAGGTGAGCACCACGTTGTCGCCGCGGTTCTGCGAGAGGAGCTTCTGCAGGTCGACGAACGTGTCCACCTTGCGGCCGTTCACTGCCGTGATGCGGTCGAAGGTGCGAAGCCCCGCACGCCAGGCGGGCGAGTCCGTCCGCGGGATCCCGATGACGGGCGCTGCGAACGTGGGCGCGATCCCGATCCGGCCGACGTGCTCGAAGAGCTCGAGCTCGCTCGGCTCGACGACCTCGATCTCGTCGTTCGGCGTGACGCTGACGTCGACGCTCTTGCCTTCGCGATCGATCGTGACGCGCGTCGCCACGCCCGCCTTCTTGGCGAACGCCTTCTGCACCTCGGGGAAGCTCTGGACCGGCTCGCCGTCGATCGCCGTGATGACGTCACCCGCAAAGAGCTTGCCGTCGGCGGGCTTGCCGGGGAACACGACCCCCACCGTGGGCGGGAGGAACTCTTTGTCCTCCAGGTAGACCGACGTGTAGAGGGCGACCGGGAAGACGAGGTTCATCGCCGGGCCGGCGAGGACGATGACGACGCGCTTCCAGAGCGGCTGCGCCTCGAACGTGCGGTACTTCTCCTCCGGGAGGATCGGCTGCTCCGCCTTCCCTTCCTCGAGCATCTTCACGAAGCCGCCGAACGGGAGCAGCCCGATGCAGTACTCCGTCTCCTTGCCGCGGACCTTCAGCACCTTCGGCCCGAAGCCGATGGAGAACGTCAGCACCTTCACCCCGAAGAGCTTCGCGAACGCGAAATGCCCGAACTCGTGGATGAAGATCAGGATGCTGATGAAGAGGATGAAATAGAGGAGATCCACGGCGTGAAGCGGGGCGGAGGGGGCGCGCGGCCGATCTTATTGCCGCTCGCCGCGCGCGGGCGTCAAGGCCTGACGCGTCGCGCGCCCCTCACCACCGGCTTCGTCGGGCGTTCGTCGTGCATTCTCCCCGATTCTGCCGATTTCTTCGGGCGTGTCCGTGCGTTCGCACGACACACGGCGCGCTTCGGACCGAAGGTGCGGCCCGAAGCCTGCTACTAGAGGAAAGCTCATGTCGCTCGAGCCGCCGCGGATGGAGTCCAGGCCGCTGGACGCAGTCCGCGCCCGTGAAAGGGGTCGCGTTCGGCACCTTGCACGGCGGCTCGTCGCGCTCGGCGCCGTCGTCGCGATCGGCGGAGCGACCTCGCGAGCGAGCGCACAATCGAACTACCGCAGCGCGCCGGTGGGCGGTCGCTCGCAGCTGCTCGGCGGCACTGGCATGACCTACGGAAGGGACGCGGCCGCCGCGTTCCTCAACCCCGCGACCGCGGTCCTCGTCGACGACCAGAGGCTCTCGTTCTCGGTCAACTTCTACACGGTCTCGTTCGTCCACGCACCGCGGTGGTACGTGCCCGGCCCGATCGACCGCGCCAGGTTCGGCGCGCTCGACATCTCGGACGCGACGATGAACGACCTCGAGTTCAATGCGCTCCCGTCGAGCCTGTGCATCTTCTTCCGCGTGGGCGACGCGAACCCGCTCGCCGCGGCGCAGATGGATCCGCGCACGCGCGATGCGCGCCTCGGGCTCTGCTTCGCGACGATCGCGAGCCAGTCGTTCGACTTCGCTGCCGAAGGATTCAGCGCGAGCCGGTCACCGAGCGTCTCACGCCAGGCGCAGACGCTCTCGCAGAGCTACACCCGCTTCGCCGCCGGACCGACGTACGCCATGCGGGTGACGAATGCGCTCACGCTCGGCGCGTCGGTCCACGCGAGCCTCGCGAGCCACCGCAGCTTGCTCGCGGCCACGGCGACGACGTACGGCTCCTCGCCCTCCGCGATCAACTCGATGTTCTACAGTGGCTCGCGCGGCGACTCGTTCCAACTCGACGCGACCGTCGGCGCGACGCTGCGCTTCGGGAAGCAGACCGTGGGGATGTCGCTGAGGAGCCCGTCTGCACACGTGTTCGGCGTCGGCGGCGCCAACCAGCAGTCGTACTTCGACGGCGCCGGCAGCCAGGCCTCCCTCGTCTCGGCGCAGGGCTCCTTCGTTTCGCGCTCCCCGCCCCGGCTCGGTCTCGGCACCGGCATCGAGGGCGCGTGGGGGCTGGTCGAGCTCGACACGACCTACCACTTCCCGATCGACGCCTACAGCGCGGAGCTCGAAGGGCATCAGGTGACGACGACCAGCGGCGCGGTCGACGATCGACCGGCGAAGCTCGCGCTGACCGAGCGCGCTCGCGGCGTCGTCAACATCGCCGCCGGGGCCGAGGTCTTCATGTCCCCGAGCGTGAGCGTCCTCACCGGCCTGTCGACCGACTTCAGCGCCGTCCCGCAGGGCGCGCTCAAGGGCGGGAGCCTCTTCAACTACTACCCGCACCAGACGCACCGCGTGGCCGGCTCGTTCGGCGTCAGCTCCAAGGGCACCGGTGGTGAGCTGCTCGTCGGGGCGGAGCTCTCCGTCGGCTGGGGCCAGCGACTCGCGGTGAACTCGTACCAGCTCCCGCCCGTGGTCGGCACCACGGGTCACGGCACCTACCAGCTCATGTTCGTCGTCGCAGGCTCCACGAGCCTCCGCGCGATCAAACGCGCGGTCGAGGACGTCCGCGACGTGCTCACGAACCCGAAGCCGCTCCCGCCCATCATCCCGACGCGGCCACTGCCCGAGTACAACCCGCGTGTCCGCGAGGAGGAGAAGCGGCGCGAAAAACGCGACGAGCCGGAGGAACGAAGGGGCCCGGCAGAGCAGCGCCCCTGACTCCGGCGTCCGGCAATCGCGAGCGCACCACACGGTGCGCGCGCTCTTGGCCTTGGCTCAGGAGAGCGTCGCGCCGGCGCCGGCAGAGCCGGCCGTTCGCGAGCGAACGACCGCGTCGAACAGCTCGCGCCCGCTCGTCCCTCCGAGACACGCCTCGCTCATGCGCTCCGGGTGGGGCATGAGGCCGAGCACGTTCTTCTTCGGGCCGCCGTAGATCCCGGCGATGTTCCGCACCGAGCCGTTCGGGTTTGCGCCTTCACTGACCTCGCCGCTCTCGTCGCAATAGAGGAGAGCCACCTGTCCCTCGCCGTCGAGGCGCGCGAGCACCTCGCTGGACGCCTGGTAGCGGCCCTCACCGTGCGCGATCGGGAGGCGAAGGACCTTGCCGTTCGAAGGCGAGAACGGCCCGTCGGCCGCGACCTTCACGAAGACGTCGCGGCACTCGAACCGGAGGTGGAGGTTCCGCGTGAGCGCCCCGGGGAGGAGCCCGCACTCGGTGAGGATCTGGAACCCGTTGCAGACTCCGAGGACGTAGCCGCCGCGCGCCGCGTGCTCCGAGATCGCCTTCATGATCGGTCCGACCTTCGCGATCGCCCCGCAGCGGAGGTAGTCGCCGTAGCTGAACCCACCCGGAATGGCGACGAGGTCGGTCCCCGCGGGCAGCTCGGTGTCCGTATGCCAGACCTTCGTGACCTTCGCGCCAGCGAGCTCGAGCGTACGGACCATCTCGGCATCGGCGTTGAGTCCAGGGAAGATGACGACGGAGGCCAACATGCGGCTCGGTTACCACGGGCGACGGGCGCGCGGAAGGCGTGGCGCGCGCCGTCTTCGCTCGGAGAACGCCGGCGCTACCTCTACCGGACGAGCCAATCACACCATTCGTCGAGCCCGTCTTCGTGGACGACCGAGACCGGCAGCACCCGAAGGCGCGGGTTCACCCTGCGAACGTTCGCGATGCAGCGGGCGTCGTCGAAGGCGACATGAGGCGCGAGATCGGTCTTCGAGAGAACGAGCAGCTCGGCTGCCCGGAAGACGTGAGCGTACTTGAGGGGCTCATCCTCCCCCTCCGTGACCGACATCACGACGACCTTCGCGCGCTCGCCGAGATCGTAGAGGGCCGGACAGACGAGGTTGCCCACGTTCTCGACGACCACGACGCTCCGGGGCCTCGGCGCCATGGCGCTCAGGCCGTCGGCGACCATCGAGGCGTCGAGATGACACCCCGGGCCGGTGTTGATCTGGAGTACCCGGCCTCCCGCGCGCTCGATCCGCTTCGCGTCGACGTCGCTCGTCTGGTCGCCTTCGATCACGACGAGCTGGACGTCGTCCCCCCGGAGACGCCGCAGCGTCGCCTCGACGAGCGAGGTCTTCCCGGCCTCGGGTGCACCGATGAGGTTGATCATCGTCACGTCGATGTCGGAGAGGAGGCGCCGCGTCCGCGTGGCGATCTGGTTGTTCTTGGCGAGGAGCTCGCGCTCGATGTGCACGGTGCGCACCTCTCGACCCCAGCCGTACCCGACACCGGGACGCGGGCCGCGATCGTCGTCATCGTCGTCGTGCTCGTGCACGAGCACGTGTCCGCTCTCGCCCCCGCAGCCGCACGACGTGCACATCAGCTGACCTCCACTTCCTCGAGCAAGAGCTCGTCTCCATCCGTCTCGACGATGTCGTGCGACGCGCCCTCGAGCGCCGTACCGACGGTGCAAGCGTCGAAGCAGAACCGCAGCGCCCGAGGCGACGCGCCCGCGCGCCGGCCGACGACGAGCCGCACCACGTGCACGCGTGCGCCGCCGGCCTCGCATGTCACGGCGGCAACGACCTCATCCATCAGCGACAGCTCATGCACGGCGCCCCTCCCGCCAGACCACGAACAAGAAGCAGGCCTCGCGACGGCCGCTACGGTCGAGCCTGATCTCGCGTTCTTCCCCCACCCGCTCGAGCTCGCGCGAGAACGCGCGAGAACGCGCGAGAACGCCTCGCGTGTCATCAGCGCCCGCTGCGCCGGAGCCGCGGCGGCGAGCGCTCGCCGGCCGCGCGGATCGCGATGCGCTTCCGCCCAGGTCGCAGCAGTCGTAGCGCGCCCCCTCGACCCGCCGGATCGGACCGGCTAAGAGGGCGCCATGACGACGGCGCATTCGGGCGCGAGGCCCGAGTTTCCTGGCGACCTTCCGATCACGCCGGAGGTCATCAAGCAGCACAAGCTCACACCGGAGGAGTACGGCGTCATCGAGCGCGCGCTCGGCCGCGCCCCGACGTACACGGAGCTCGGTGTCTTCTCCGTCATGTGGAGCGAGCACTGCAGCTACAAGTCGTCACGCGTCCACCTCAAGCGCCTTCCGACGAAGGGCCCGCGAGTCATCCAGGGCCCCGGCGAGAACGCCGGCGTCGTCGACATCGGCGACGGCTTCGCCGCCGTCTTCAAGATGGAGTCGCACAACCACCCGAGCTTCATCGAGCCCTACCAGGGCGCGGCGACGGGCGTGGGCGGCATCCTCCGCGACGTCTTCACGATGGGCGCAAGGCCCATCGCCGGGCTGAACTCGCTGCGCTTCGGACGCCCCGATCACCCGCGCACGCCGGAGCTCCTCCGCGGCGTCGTCGCCGGCATCGGCGGATACGGCAACTCGATCGGCGTTCCCACTGTCGGCGGCGAGGTTCAGTTCGATCCGAGCTACGACGGCAACATCCTCGTCAACGCGTTCACGTGCGGCGTTGCTCGCACCGACCGCATCTTCTACGGCCGCGCCGCGGGCATCGGTAACCCGATCCTCTACATCGGCGCGAAGACCGGACGCGACGGCATCCACGGCGCGACGATGGCCTCCGACGAGTTCGGAGAGGGCAAGGAAGGCAAAGGCGAGCTCGCGACCGCCAGCTCGATCAAGAAGGGCGTGCGCTCGACGATGCAGGTCGGCGATCCCTTCATGGGGAAGCTGTTGATCGAGGCGTGCCTCGAGCTCTTCGCCGCAGACGTGCTCGAAGGCATCCAGGACATGGGCGCTGCCGGCCTCACGTCGTCGAGCGTCGAGATGGCGGGACGCGCTGAGAACGGCCTCGAGCTCGATCTCGACAAGATCCCGCGCCGCGCGCGGAAGATGACGCCGTACGAGATCCTGCTCAGCGAATCGCAGGAGCGCATGCTCCTCGTCGCGAAGCGGGGCCGCGAGGCGGAGGTCTTCGCGATCTGCAAGAAGTGGGACCTCGATTGCGCGGTCGTCGGACGTGTGACCGACACGAAGCGGTGGGTCGTCACGGCAACGCCGGGTTACGACCCGCTCGACGGGACGCCGCCGCAGGGCGAGAAGAAGGTCTGCGCCGACATCCCGGTCCCCTCGCTCACCGATGCCGCGCCGGTCTACGACCGCCCGCGCAAGCCCGCCCCCGCGCGCGCCGACGTCGCCGTCCCGGAGACGACCGATCCGCGCGCCGACCTCCTCGCGCTCCTCGCGTCTCCCAATGTGGGCTCTCGCGCGTGGATCTGGCGCCAGTACGATCACATCGTCCGCGGTGGCACCGTCGTCCGCCCCGGCTCCGACGCCGCCGTGGTGCGCGTCCCCTGCGAGCGGGACGGCAACGTGGTGATGAAGCACCTCGCGTTCGCGGTCGACTGCAACGGCCGTTACGTCGAGCTCTCCGCCGAGGAAGGCGCCAAGATGGCGATCGCCGAGGTGTGCCGCAACCTGGTCTGCTCCGGCGCGGAGCCGATCGGCATCACCGACTGCCTCAACTTCGCGAGCCCCGAGGATCCGGGGACGATGGACCAGTTCGCACGCGCCATCGACGGGCTCGGAGCGGCGTGTCGCGCGCTCGACGTCCCGATCGTGAGCGGCAACGTGAGCCTCTACAACGAGACCACCGACGCGTCCGGACGGAAGCCCATCCTCCCCACGCCCACCGTCGCGGCCGTCGGCCTCGTCCGCCAGCCCGAGGACATCGTCACGCAGTGGTTCGCGCGCGAAGGCGACGTCGTGATCCTCCTCGGCGAGGCCGCTCCGTCGCCCCGCGACGGGCTCGGCGGGAGCGAATACCAGGCGATGAAGACCGGCAAGCTCGGAGGACCGGCGCCGCGGATCGATCTCGATGCCGAGGTCCGCCTCCAGAAGCTGGTCCTCGAGCTCGCCCGCGCCCACGTCCTCTCGAGCGCACACGATTCCGCCGACGGCGGGCTCGCCGTTGCCCTCGCCGAGTGCTGCAGCACCGGTCCGAACCTCGTCGGCGCCGACATCGAGCTCCCCACCACGCAAACGGAGGGAGCCGCCGCCGCCACGAGCGCGCTCTTCGGCGAAGCGCCGTCGCGCGTCGTCGTCTCCACGAGCCCGTCGGCCGAAGCCGACGTGCTCCAGCGCGCGAGCGCGGCGGGCGTCCCGGCGCGGGTCATCGGTCGGACCACCGCCGCCGGCCCCGCGGCGAAGCTCGCCATCCGCGCCGGAGCCCACGCGCTCGACGTGGAGGCGTCGGAGCTCCGCGCAGCGCGCGAGCGCTGCCTCTCCGGCATCGTCGGGACCTGAGCCAGGCGAAGATCGTCGGCGTCCGGTGCGCTTGCACCGCGACGCCGTACGAGCCGTTTCCGTCGTTGCGCGCGGAGTAGCCTCCGACGTCGCCGCACCGCGCCAACGACGCGCCACCACGTCCAGGAGAACGCCCTACACGCGCGGCTCCGTCACGTCCAATCGTGCGCGAGATGTCCCGAGCTGCGGCGTGGTCCGAGCTCGGCCTGCCCCCATTCGGGGATCCGCTTTCGACGCGTTCTCGATTGCAGAAAACTTGACCTCTGGAGCGCTGCGCTGCGACCACTGCGGCGTGCGCCTCGATGCGATTCCCCGAGAGGTGCTCGTCGCGATCGCGGCGCTTGCCCTGCTCTTCGTCGTAGTCTCGGCGGCGCGGAGCTGGGCGAAGCGCGTGCGGCTGCGCTTCCGGCTCGAACGCGCTCTCGAAGGAGAGCGGGAGGCCGTTGGGATCCTCGAAGATCACGGCTACGCGATCGAAGGCGCGCAGGTCACGACGACCTACGCGATCGAAGTCGACGGAGCGCCGGTCGCGATCACCCTGCGAGCCGACTACGTCGTGACGCGAGGGCGAGAGCGCTTCATCGCCGAAGTGAAGACGGGCCAGGTCGCGCCTCGGGTGCAGGCACCGGCCACGCGGAGGCAGCTCCTCGAGTACCACGTCGCGTTCGGCGCTTCCGGTGTGCTCCTCGTCGATGCGGAGACGCGCTCCGTCCACCGGATTGCCTTTCCCGCACCACCCGGTGCGTCCCGGTCGCGGCCGTTCATCTGGGCCCTCGCGCTGACGGCGGTCGCGCTCGCAGGGTTCGCCGCTGCTCGCTGACGCGAGAGCACGGCGGGCGACTCTGCGCCCCCGGTCCTGGGTGGGGCGAGCTCCAGACACCGAACATCAAGGACACGCAGCCGGTGTTCGCCTCGGAGCTGAAACGGACGTCGTGTCGCCGGCGACGGGAAGCCGTTCTGCAGGTGGCGGCGCGTGTGGGCGTTCGTGGCATGTGGCGGGGGTGGGACTCTCGATTTAGACGAAAAACCGAAAATTTCGATATTGCCCTGGCAGACCGACAGGGTGCACATTACATTGTTGCAGTCATCACGCATCCCACCTCCTGCGCTTCGACAAGGAGACCTTTCATGAGCAGCACACATGTGCACATCGACCCGAAGGCCGTCGCCGCTCACGTCCTTCGGCACCTCGCCCGCGAGCAGGCGCGAGGACGCCTCGTGCGTCTCGACGACCTCGCCTGCGCGATTGGCGTCCGCCGTGGTGACGTCCGCCGGGTGGTGGCGGGCCTGCACGCCGAGGGTCATGTCGACGCCGCGCGCATGAAGCTCACGATGACGGGGCTCGCGCTCGCCGCTGCGATGCGTGACTCCAAGCTGCGCGAACCGCGCGTTACCAAGCGCGCTCGGCAGAGCCGAGCTGCCTGAGTAGCCCAGAGCCCCGCAGAAGCGGCGCCCCCCAACACGGTCGCCCGCGTCATCATCGCCTTCGCTCGGCCGGAAGATCGGGCGGACCGGCGGCGGATCTCGTGGACTCCGTGATGCCGAGGGTCCCGATGCGCCCGCGTCCAGCGCAGGAGCCTCACGGAAGTCCAAGACGCGAGAGCCGAGCCGAGGGCGGAGCCAGAAGTCGCCGCTCGCGCTCCGCACGCAAAACCTGCACATGCAGGCGGCCCCAGAAGCCTGGCCCTGCAAAAATCCGGGCCCGAGCACGCTGACGAGAGCGTCTGCCTTCGCGCCGCACCTGAGACGCGCGGGACGGCCGAGCCGTGTTACGGTTGCTCAGAGTCCGTTCGCGATGGCCAAGTTTCAGTCACCGCTTCTCGGTTACAACAACAACGTCCGCCATCGGGGGCGCGTCTTCCACATCCAGACCGAAGACTCGGGTGTCAATCACCCGCATGTCATCACGCACCTCTTCATGGATGGCGGACGCATCCTGAAGAGCGTGAAGAAGTCGTATGCCGAGCACGTCGGCAGCGACAACATGAGCGAGACCGTGCGTGTGCTCATGAAGGAGCAGCACAAGGCGATGTTCATCGCCCTGCGCGACGGTCAGTTCGACGAGCTCGTCGACGGAAAGAAGAAGGCCGCCGAAGCCGCCGCTCCACCTGCAGCCCCCGCCACGGCAGGAGCCCCCGCCTCGACGGCAGCGACCGCGCCCACCGGTCCGACAGCGACCGCGCCCGCGCAACCCGCCGGGGAGGCTGCGCCACCGGCGGCAGCAGCACCAGCGAACGCGGGGACAGCGCCGGCGGACCCCACCGGGGAGGCGCCGCCGACGGCAGCAGCACCAGCGAGCGCGGGGGCGGCGCAGGCGCGGCCCGCGAGCGCGCCCCCGCCGACGAAAGGACCGGCGGGCACGGGTCCGGAGGTCGTACGGAACGACAAGCCCGTCGTCCCGCTCGTGAAGGTCTCGGTCGAGGCGATCCCCGTCCCCTCCAACGTGCGGCTCGCGGACTCGCGCCCGAGCCCGAGCACGAGCACGAAGCCGGAGGAGAACGCGCCGGTCACCATCGACGAAGGCCGACGGGCGGTCGCCTCGCATGCGCCGCTCAGCGCGGATCCCCCGCTGCCGCCCGAGGTCGAGGCGCTCCTGCGCGACGAGCTCCCTCCTCCGCAATCGACCGCGGAGGAGGCCGCGCCGAAGACGACGCGCGAGCCCGAGCGCCGACGATCGGCACAAGAGCTCACGCTCGACTTCGATGCGCTGGAGCGGGACACCAGCGTGAGCCCGCTCTTCCAGCAAGGCGATCTCCCCCCGCCGCCGAAGAACCTCTTCGCGAAGGAGCCGCGAACGGGCACGTACAGCGCCGTCGAAGCCGACGACGATCCCGATGCCTCGCGGGTCCCGCCGAGCCGCCCGGGCGGTTCAGCGGGTCGTCCCTCGCTGCAGCCCGCGGCGGCCCGCAAGGAAGGACCGAGCACGCCGCGAGCCCCGGCCCAGAAGCCTTCGAGCGAGGGCCGCTACGCGCCGGCGCGCCCCGCGGCGATCTTCGGCGCTGCAGCGAAGCAGACGTCGCCGTCGATCTTCAGCGACGACCTCGTGAGCGACAAGTCGCTCGATGAGGTCATCCTCAGCTACCTGGCCGAAGACCTCGATCCTCCGCGGCGCAAGTAGACGCGAGCGCGCGCAGGCGACGGATGCGCTCGCGTCGAGCTCGAGCTCGCGCCCGATCTGGTTCGGCGATTGAGCAGAGCCTTGGCGTCGAGGCTGAGCTCGCGTCGTTGTCTTGCTGTTCGCCTCCGCGTTCAATTCGCACGGGGGCTTGATCGCGGACATGTCGTCCCCATGTTGATGAAAGTGATGGCGCATGGATGGCGCCGTCCGCAAGCTCGGGTCCTGCGCGAGCCCCCTCCCCCCGAACGCGCAGACCCTCCGTGCCCAGGTGGTCAGGCCGCCTGGGCACTCTCTTTTTGTTTTGTCTTGTCTTTGTCTGTCGTGGTTGTCGTGTCGTCGGTCGCGAGAGACGGCCGCGCTCGAAGCCCGCGAGCACCACGCGGACCTCGAGCTTGGCGATGGCTCCGGCGCCGCGGGCTCGCTCATTCGCACGTGAACGTGACCGGAACGTCGAACTCGGGATCGCCGGTCTGCTTGCCGCTCTTGAAGGAGACGGACGCCGTCTTCCCGGTGGAGGCCGTGATGCACTGAGCGAGCTGGGGCGTGCAGCCGGTGCAGGTCGCTCCGCGGAAGGCCTTGTCGTTGAAGCGGATCCGCACCGTCCCCGCGATCGGCGCCGCGGGCTTCGCCTTGAGCGCGCTCTTCGCGCAGGACGTCCACGCGGCGTCGGTGCCGCGAAGCGTGAGGTCCTTCACGTTGTAGGCGCTCACCGACTTCGGCGCGCCCAGCGCGGCACGACAGCTCGCGGCTCGGAACGCAGACGCTGCCGGAGCGGCCGAAGGAGCCGGCTCCGGGACGGCGGCGGTGGGCTGAGGCTCCGGCGCAGGCACGGGCTCGTGCTCGTGCTCGTGCGCCGTCGTCTGCGTCGCGCTCGGCGTCGCTCTCGGCGTCGTCGCCGCGTCGGTGGCTTCGCCGGAGGACGCCGGCGCCGTCTCTTCGACCGCGGACGCCGGCTCCGGCGACGCGCTCGCCGGCACGGCAGGAGCGTCGACCGCGGACGCCGGCTCCGGCGACACGCTCGCGGGCGCGGCAGGAGCGGGCGGCTTCACGTCGAGCGAGAGCGACGTCGCGGAGCCGGTCGCCGGCGCAGCGCTCGCGTCGAGCAGCACATCCTCGCCCTTCCACGCCAGCACGGCAGCGATGCCGCCAACCACGAGCGCGACGAGCACGAGGGCAACGATCACGGGTACGCGCGACCGTGGCGCGTCCTCCGCCGTCAGCGCGGTCAGGAGCGGAGTGGCCTGGCTCGTTCCGTTCGACGGCAGCGCCTGCGACGCGCCGGTGTGCACGGCCGGGTTCGGCAAGGTCTTCGACTCTGCTTCGCGTGGGCTCGAACCAGGCAGCACGGCATCGGTATCCGACACCGCATTCGAGCCGCCTTCGATCGCCGCCTTGAGCGCCGCGCGCATGTCGCGCGCCGTCTGGAAGCGCTCCTCCTTGGCCTTCGCGAGCGCGCGCATGCAGACCGCCTCGAGGCCCACGTGAACGCCGGGGTAGATCGTGCGCGGAGGCTCCGGCGTCGCGGAGATCTGCTTGAGCACGACGGCAAGCGGGGTCTCCGCGAGGAACGGCGTCCTACCCGTGAGGAGCTGGTAGAGGATGATCCCCATCGAATAGAGATCCGACCGCGAGTCGAGCTTCTCGCCGCGCGCCTGCTCGGGAGACATGTACTCGGGGGTACCGACGAGGACGCCGCCCGTGGTGAGCTTTGCGCCGGCCGTCTTCGGCGCCGCGTCCGGCGCGCTCTCGTCCTTCTCGGTGATCTTCGCGATCCCGAAGTCGCAGACCTTGACGATGTCGTGCCCCTCGTCGTCTTTGCGATCGAGGATCATGATGTTCTCGGGCTTGAGATCGCGATGGATCACGCCCATGTCGTGCGCAGCCGCGATCGCCGCGAGAGCCTTCATGATGACGTCGGCGATCCGCTCTTCGGAGAGCGGCCAGTCCTCGAGGATCACCTTGTAGAGCTCGCGCCCCTCGAGATACTCCATCGCCATGTAGAGGAGGCCGTCCGGCTCCTCTCCGAACTCGATCACGCGCACCGAGCTCGGATGATCGAGGCGACTCGCAGCCCTTGCCTCGCGGTGGAACCGGCTGACGAAGCTCGGGTCGACCGCCATCGCAGGGTGCATCACCTTGAGCGCGACCTTCCGGTCGAGACTGTCGTCGCGGGCACGGTAGACCGCCCCCATCGAGCCGCCACCGAGGAATTGCTCGATGACGAACTTCCCGGCGACGCGCCGGCCGATGAGAGAGGGGTCAGCCTCTTCCGACATTCCTCGAATCATACTCGGACTTTGCCGCTGGCCGAAGGCCCACCTCCACAGGGCACGTGTCCGAGCTCGCGGATACGCTCCGCGGCCTCGCTGTCCGTCACAGACGGCCGTGATAGACAAGCCGCATGCCTCTCATCCGCGCGCGTCGATCGATCGAACGGCTGCGTTCCGTCGCGGTCGGGACCTTGCGAGTGCATGCGCCGCGCCTGACGCTCGACGCGTCGCTCGCGCGCGAGCTCTTCGCGTCGCAGCTGCTCTGCCGCCTGACCGACGTCGAGGCGCACGAGCTTCGCGCTCGGAACGAGGGCTACTACACGATCTGCAGCGCGGGTCACGAAGGCAACGTCGCGCTCGGCGCGCTCACGCGCCCCACCGATCCTGCGCTCCTCCACTATCGGAGCGGCGCGTTCTTCCTCGCGCGTGCGCGGGGCGCTTCGCCCTCTCGCGATCGCGCCGGGGTCTCCGAGCTCCTTCTATCGCTCGCGGCCTCGGCCGACGATCCGATCGCCGGCGGGCGCCACAAGGTCTTCGGAAGCGTCCCGTGGGGTGTGCCTCCCCAGACGAGCACGATCGCCTCCCACCTCCCCAAGGCGGTGGGGATGGCGCTCGCGATCGATCGCGCGCGCAAGCTCGGGGTGACGACCGGCGACCTCGCACGAGAGGGCGTCGTCGCGACGTCGCGCGACTCGATCGTCGTCTGCACCTTCGGCGATGCCTCGCTCAACCACTCCACCGCGCAGGGCGCGATCAACGCGGCCTCGTGGGCGGCTTACCAGCGCGTCCCGGTCCCCGTGCTCTTCGTCTGCGAGGACAACCGCATCGGCGTCTCCGTCCGCACGCCTGCCGGATGGGTCGAGGCACGCATGCGCGCCATGCCCGGCATCGAGTACATCGCCGCAGACGGGCGCGACCTCTCGTCCGCCTACGAGCAATCGAAGCTCGCCGTCGACGTCTGCCGCTCGCAACGCAAGCCGGTCTTCCTCCACCTCGCATGCGAGCGCGTCTGGGGACACGCCGGGAGCGATGCCGACAGCGAATACCGCGACCGCGAGGAGATCACGCGGGCGGAGGACAACGATCCGGTGCTGCTCAGCGCGCAGTCGCTCCTGGACCACGGCGTGCTGACGGGAGCGGAGCTCCTCCGCGAGATCGACGCCGCGCTCGAGGCCGTGACGACACTCTCGCGAGAGGCGGCTCGTCGCCCGAAGCTCCGGACACGCGCCGAGGTGATGGCGCCGATCGCGCCCGAGCGCCCTAGCCTCGTGGCCGCCGAGGCGCGGCGCTCCGGCTATGCGCCGATGCCTCCGGAGGCCGACAAGCCGAAGCCGCTCGGGCACGTCATCCGCATGGGGCTCGCCGATCTGATGCGAAAGCACCACGAGATGATCGTCTTCGGCGAGGACGTCGCCGAGAAGGGCGGCGTCTACGGCGTCACCGTCGGCCTCTGGAAGACGTTCGGCCCCGGCCGCGTCTTCAACACGCTGCTCGACGAGCAGACGATCCTCGGCGTCGCGATCGGCGCGGGGCAGGTCGGCCTCCTCCCCGTCCCGGAGATCCAGTTTCTCGCCTACCTGCACAACGCCGAGGACCAGCTCCGCGGCGAGGCGTCCACGCTCTCGTTCTTCTCCCGCGGGCAGCTCAAGAACCCGATGGTCGTCCGCATCGCGGGGCTCGGCTACCAGAAGGGCTTCGGGGGACACTTCCACAACGACGACAGCCTCGCCGTGCTGCGCGACCTCCCTGGCGTGATCGTGGCGGTCCCCTCGCGCGGCGACGACGCGGTGAAGATGCTCCGTACGCTCGTCGCCGCCGCACACGTCGACGGCCGCGTCTCCGCCTTCGTCGAGCCGATCGCGCTCTACCACACACGCGATCTCTTCCCCGGCGACGGCGCATGGAGCTTCCCGCTGCCTCCTCAGGGCGAAGCGATCGACATCGGTGAGGTCGGCGTCTACGAGCCGCCGTCACCACGAGCGAGCAGCGCGCCGGACGTGGTCGTCTTCACCTACGGCAACGGTGTGCCGATGTCGCTGCGCGCGGCTCGCGCGCTCGGAAGCGAGAAGGTGGACGCTCGCGTGATCGACCTTCGCTGGATCGCACCGCTCCCGGTCGAGGCGATCGAGGCTCACGCCCGCGAAGCACGCTCGATCCTCGTCGTCGACGAGTGCCGCCATTCGGGCAACGTGTCCGAAGCGATCGCCGCAGTCGTCGCCGAGAGCTCGGCACTCCGCGGCAAGCCGTTCGCCCGCGTCACGTCGGCCGATTCGTTCATCCCGCTTGCCGAGGCGGCCAACCTCGTGCTCCTCCAGGAGGACGAGATCGTCCGCGCCGCGCTCGCGCTCGCCGGACCTCGAACGAGCGCCGCCGCCGCCGAGGCGCGGCCCTCCTGAGTCGAGGGCCGCGGGACAAGGCACCGGGCGCATCGACGCTCCGCCCGGGCTACGGATGCGCGACCACGAGCAGCGTCCTCGCTCGCCGGAGGACGCACGAGAAGGCTGCGCGTGTCGTGTGCGGGTCCAGCGCGGCGAAGGCCTCGTCGAGAACGAGGACATCCGCGTTCTGGAGCAATGCGCGTGCGAGGAACAGGCGGCTCCTCTCGCCCTGGGAGAGCTGCCACCCCGTCTCGCCGACCATCTGCTCGATGCCCGAGGGCATGCGCGCGAGCAAGGGGCCGAGGCCGAGCTCGTGACAGATCTCCTGCGCCTCCGCGATGTCCTCCATTCGCGGAGGCCAGCGGCGCCCCATCAGCAGGTTGAACGCAAACGTGCCGGTCAGCACGTGGTTCTCGTGGAACTGCGGTGCGAGCGCAACCCGCCGGCGCCATGCGGCATGGCCGAGCGAGCGCAGGTCGAGCCCGCCGAGGAGGAGCACCCCCGCGGTGGGCTCACGCAGACCCGCTAGCAGCGCCGAGAGCGTCGACTTCCCGCCGCCGGAGGCTCCTTCGAGGAGCACCCGATCTCCGGAGCGAAGCGCGAGATCGCACTCACGCAGGACAGGATCGGCACGTCGTGGGTACGAGAAGGAGACCTCTCGGGCATCGAGAATCGGGGCGCTCCCGACCTCGTGCGCGGTGTCGAGCACGAGCCTCGGATCCACCTCGACGTGCGCGCTGGTTCCGGTACAGGATTGGATCGCCTGAAGGAGCGGCCGGACGCGTCGCCAGGCGATGTGCGCTCCGGAGAGGCTCGTCAGGCCGAGCACGAGCTTGCGCAGGGCACGGTACGCGAGGAGGACGCCGCCGACGGAGATCGCGACGCCTACGCTCGACGCCCCGGAGGCAGCGAACGCGGGCACGAGCGCGGCGATTCCGACGACCAGCCATCCCTGCGGAACGAGCGCGCTCGCCATCACCGCCTGTCGGTCCATGCGCTCCGAGGCAGCGAGCGACCGCGCGACCGCCTCGTCTTCGCTCGAGTGGCGCGACGAGCTCCGCTCCTGCGCAAGCCGCGTACGATGACCGACCATCTTCTCGACGAGGGCATGCGTCATCTCGAGCCGCTCGTCGGTCCAATCGCGCCGGGCGCGCCAGTAGCGGAGGAGCAGCACGCCCGCGAACAGAAGCCAGAGGACGAGCAGGGTGACCTCCCATCGCGCGGAGCTCCCGCACGCGAGGACCACGGCGGCGGCGACCAGCTCCACGACCGAGACCGCGCTGGTGAAGCCGCCCGACAGCGCGAGCGCCTCGATCGCCTCGGACTCGAACACGGCCCCGAGGAGCTGACCGGCGCCTCGCTTTCGGACGTGCTCGGGCGAGAGAGCGAGCGCGCCCGCGAGCAGGCGTTGCTTCAGTAGCGCGCCGCCGTCGACCGCGAGGAGCGCCTCGGCGCGGTTCACCAACACCTGCAGCACGAGCTGCGTGACGAGCAGGAGCGCCCACGCCAAGAGCCAGCCGCGATCGAGCCGCCCGCCGAGAGCACCACGGCCGATGAGCCACCACGCGCCCAGACCGAGAGCGCAGACGAGAGCATGCGCCGCGATGATCGCGATCAAACGTCGAACGAGGCGAGCGTGCTTCACTTGTTCGCCGAGCGTCGCGGACGGAGACGGACGCAACATCCACCATCCTTCGACCCACTCGCCCGAGAGGCGCGTCCGACGAAGGCTCTCTCGGGCGCGAGCCCGCCGACGCCCAGGGACTCGTGCGCGCGTCAGGATGTTCTCGACCTCGGCGTCGTTCGCGTCGGGGATCCCGGCCACGAGGTGGTCCCAGAGATCGACCAACGGAACGCGATGGATCACCCCGTCGGGCGCGATCACACGAGCCGTCGTCCGATCGACCGCGCAGACAGCGAGGATTCGACCGGCCCCGAGCGCCACCAGCGCCGGCGGAGCACCGCGAACGAGCGCCGCCAGGTCCGGATAGAACGCCCCCACCGGCTCGGCATCGAGCCCGAGATGAACGCTCGCGCGCTCGATCCAGAGCGCGAGCCGATCGGCCGAGCTTTCGACATCCGCCGGCGGCGTCGGGAGCAGGACGCGCCTCACCGGTAGCCCCGCAGCGACGGCGAGAGCGGAGACGGCCTCGCCGGCGCGCACCGCGGGCCAAGCGATCGAGTCGAGCTTCTCGGAGGGGAGGCCGGCGATCACTGGGCCACCTCGCGCAGGTCCACGTCTCGTGCGAGCTCCGGCGTCCGCTCACACGAGCGGAGGCGCCCGTGCTCGAGGCGAAGAGGTCGGAAGACATCGCCTGACCAGAGCTCCTCGTGCACCGAACGTTCGGCATCGAGGAGGGCCTTGTAGAGCGAGCCGTCTCGCGCGACGAGCTCGCCTGGTGTGCCATTCTCGACGAGCCGACCGCCATCGAGCACCAACACGCGCTCGAAGTCCTGCGTGTCGCTCACGTCGTGGGTGATGAAGATCATGGTCGCATCCTCGAACCAGCCTCGTGCCCTCGAGAGGAGACGGCGCCGAGCTCCCCTGTCGAGCCCCCGGAACGGCTCGTCCATGATCACGAGACGCGCATCCTTTCGTCCGAGTCCTCGTCCGAAGCGCACGCGCTGGCCCTCACCGCCGCTCACGAGAGCGCCGCCCTCGCCGAGTGACGTCTGGAGACCTTCGGGGAGGTTTGCGAGGACGCCATGGAGGTCGGCCGCATCGAGCACGGCACCTTGCGAGGCGCTGTCGCCGGCGCCGTAGCGGAGATTCGAAAGGAGCGACGCATTGAACAGGAACACGCCCGGCTCGATCCACGCCGTCTCGTTCCGGAGCTGTTCGAGCTGCTCCTCGATGGGCATGCCGTCGACGACGATGCGTCCCGACGAAGCGCGGTGCCAGCCGAGGAGCGCGCCCGCGAGGCTGGACTTTCCTGCCCCCGAGGCGCCCACGACCGCGACGTGCTCGCCGGGACGCACGTCGACGGAGATGCCTTCCAGGATCATGTGACCGGACGCGACGAGCCCCACGTCCTGGAACGAGACACGCGCCCCTCCAGTGCGGGACGCGTTCGTTCGAGGAGCCGTCGGGCGCTCCGACGAAGACGGCGTCTCCCGTGCCCCGAGCGGCTCGAGAAGGCGGAGAGTCACGTTGCGACGAGCGGGATACTGCCGAACGAGACGCGCGAGCTCCTCCCCGAGCACGGGCAGGCTCAGCGCCCAGTAGAGGAGGAGCAGGACGCTCGCCGACTCGAACGTGCGCGACAGGTACGAGAACACGAGCGCGATCGTCAGGCCGAACATCACGGCGGCTTGCGCGCCCTCTGCACCGATCGTGGCCGCGACGACGCCGCGCGCGGCCTGCGTCCACTCGGCCACCAGCGCCTCGTGCTCGCGGCGAACCGAGCGCTCGGCGCCATGAGCGCGGATCGGGACCGCCGCCAGCATCGCGTCGAGGTAGAAGCGCGCGATCGCGCCGAGGTGGGTACGCGCGCGCATCTCGCGCTCCACGAGGACGGGCTGCGCAGCGAGCGGAAAGGTCACGGCGGCAGCCGCGATCGCGATCGCGAATCCGGCGCTCCGTGGATCGAGCACCGCGATGGCGCACGTCGTGACCACGAGCTCGAGGCCGCAGCGAACGACCTGCGCCGCCAGCACGGGAAGGTCGCGGAGTGCATGGACCACATGGCTGCGCTCGGCCATGTCCGAGGTCGGGCGGCTCGCGAAGTATCGGTCCTCGAGGCGAGGCAACTTCGCGAGGAAGGCGAGTCGGAAGCGCGCCTCGAGCCGTCGACCGAAACCGAGGACGCCCGACGCGATGGGAAGCTCCAGAGCGATCGCGAGCAGCATGAGGAAGAGGAGCGCCGCGACGGCCGCAAGGCGCTGCTCGAGCGGTGCGAGGTCGCGCCCGATCTCGAGCAGCGCGCGCAAGAGCAGCGCCTGCACGATCGCGACGATGGCCGCCCCGACGAGGCCCAGCCCGAGGACCGCCGGCCCGAGCGCGCCGTCATCGCGAAGCATGCGGAGGAGCTCTCGTCCAGGCCGTGGCTTCGGCTCTGCGAGCGCGAGGGCGAGCTCGGGAGAGAGCGTGCATTCGACGTCGCGCTCGCGCACGCGACGGACGACGAGCATCACCGCGCCGCGGAGCTCGACGGACTCCGCGCCTTCTCGTAGCCCCTTGGGAAGCACGGTCCAGAAGCGCTCGGGAATGACCTCCGGGCGCGTGCGCGCCTCCTCGTGGATCGACAGCGCTGCGGCAGTCGCCTCCGCTCCGGGACGAAGGCCGCCACCGCCGACGATCGACTGGACCATGCGCACGGAGGCGTCCAGCACGGCGATTTCGCGCCAGGCTCCGCCGCACGCGAGCTGCTGGAGCAGCGGGCCCATCGCCGCGAGCGCGCCGAGCTGCCGGATCCGCTCGCGCAGCGCATCAGTGAACTCGGCGGAAGCGAGCCACTCCGCCACGACGTCGATCTCGAGCGCCGCCGTGTGGAGATGAACTTGCTCGATGAGGCGCGTCGCGGTCATCCACCGCCGCCCGCTCGCAGGATCCATGACCTGCACGAGCTGCCCGTGCCGGCGCCACGCGACGACGAAGTGCGTGAGACCGTTAGGCATCCGCACGACGACGAGCGCCGGAAGGGCGCCGACTCCGCGGAGGAGGAGATGGTCGACCGGCAGCATCGTCTGCTCGACCTCGAGCCCGAGCCGATCCGCGACGTCCTCGAGCGTGTCGATCGAGGTCCCGTCGACGTCCGTCTGGCAGGCCTCGCGCAGGCGGCCGTAGCTGACGGAGATGCCGTGCCCCTCGAGCAAGGACTTGAGCGACGCGGGCCCGCAGTCCATCGCCGAAGTCTGCACGACCTCGGGCACGAGCCAGCGTCGCGCTCCCCCCATTCCCATCACGAGGCTCCGCCGGTGGGCAGCGAGGCCTTCGCCTCCGGCGTCCGCGGACGCTCGAGGAGCTGCCCCGTCGCGCGAAGAACGAGCGTCGCGGGCGATGCCGCGTCGACCTCGATCTCGGTCGTCCCGGTCATTCCATGCTGAAGCGGGATCCGCCCCGACGGCTCGGCTGTGACGTCGAGCTCGATCCGCACGCGACCTTGCCGGGGCTCACTCGCGACCGACACGACCCGCGCGCCGATCGCGCCGTATTGCGTCCACGGGTATCCGTCGAGCCGGACACGCGCCGTTTGGCCCGCACGGACACGCCCCACCGAGGTGTGCGGAGGAAACTCCGCGACGACACGCAGAGCACCGCTCGGAACGATCACGCCGAGCTTCTCGCCTTCCTTGACCCACGCCCCGGCGGTCCGGATGGCGACGTCTTCGACACGCCCCGCAACGGGCGCTCGGATCGTCCGCCGCTCGATCTCGTGCTCGAGCTCGGCGATGATCGCGAGTGACGTCGATCGGCTGCCTTCGAGCGTCGCGAGCTCACGCCGGAGATCTTCGATCCGCGCGATGCCTTGGCTCTCGCGCGTCCGCAAGGCTCGCGACTCGAGATCGGCCTCGAGCGCTCTCGCCTCCGCAGCGGCGCGCGTCTCGTCGGCGCGAGCAGCGGCACGCTTCGCTTCGGCCTCCGAGATCGCGCCGCTCTCCTGGAGCTTCTGCGCGCGAAGCGCCTCCTCTCGCGCGAGCCGCGCGCTGGTCTCCGCCTCGTCGTGCTTCGCCTTCCCTCCTCGCACGGCGACCGCGGTGGCGGCTCGGTCGTCGGCAAGCGAGCGCTCGTAGGCCGAGAGGACGCGCTCGAGAGCGCCGATCTGAGGCGAGAGGGTAGCCAGTCGCGTGCGCTCTTCGTAGAGACGCCGCTCCTCTGCCTCGGAGTCGAGCACGACGAGGACATCGCCCTTCTCTACCTCCTGGTTCAACGTGAGGTCGAAGACCTCGATCCGCCCCGACGCGAGCGCATCGATCGAGTGCGCGGCTCGCTCGGTCTCGAGCCGGGAGACATCGCTCACCTCGTAGACGCTCACCTTCGCGCCGAAGAGCCATGCGAGCCACGCTCCGAGAAGGACGACCGCAGACGCGATCGCGCAGTGAGGGAAGCGCGCTCGATCGACCGAGAGCGCGCGCATGGATCGAGCAAACGGAGCGGACACGAGCGCGCCCTCCAGCAACGAGCAGGCCATGCGCGTCATCGCATCGCGCGGGAGACCTCCGTGGACGCGCGCGTCACGCTGGTCGAACAAGCTCGAAGAATCTCGGCCTCGCGCCGCTGACCACTCGCAGAGGGGACCGCCGGCCGACGTAGAAATTTGCGAGAGGCCTCTCGAGTTTTTGTTTCTTGCGAGCACCCGGGTCCCGTCCGGGATGCGGAGCGCACGAAAAGACCGCAAATATCGCGTGGCACATCACCTGCTGAGGTCGCGTCCCGTCGGGGCCGGCCCCCACCGCAGTGGTGGGCCTTCGGCCCGCGGCGAACCGCAGCACTCATCGAGGGAAGCCATGAAAGAAGACACGAAGAAGGACGACAAGCAGGCTCGAAACGTCGAGACGGAGAAGGTGAAGAGCGCCGGCGTCGTCGTGCGTAGCGGTACGAAAGCCGGCGGCCCGGTCCTCAATCACAATCAGGCCAAGGGCGTTCGCGTCCGCAGCGGTGTCAAAGCCGGCGGCCCGGTCCTCAATCACAATCAGGCCAAGGGCGTTCGCGTCCGCAGCGGCGTGAAGGCCGGCGGCTTCCGCCTCAATCACAATCAAGCCAAGGGCGTTCGCGTCCGGAGCGGCGTGAAGGCCGGCGGCTTCCGCCTCAATCACAACCAGGCGCACGGCGTGCAGGTGCGCACCGCGATCAAGGCGGGTGACTTCAAGCTGAATCACAACGCGGTGAAGGGCGTCCGCATCCGCAGCGGGGTGAAGGCCGGCGGCATGCGCATGAATCACAACCAGGCCGTCGCGCGCGCGTAGCGAGCGGACGATGACCACGGCCTCGTCGGCGGCGTCCATGAACGCCATCGAGGAACGACAGATCGCCAAGGCGAACCGTCTTCACGCCGCCGCCGACGAGGCCTCCAGCGCCGGAGACCACCGGCGTGCCGAGCGATCCTGCCGGCAAGCGCTTGCGATCTTCGAGCGCATCGACGGTCAACGGTCGCCGGACGTCGCGAACCTCTCCATCACGTTGTCCCGCATCCTCGGCGGCGGCGGCGGCGATCGTGCCGAGGCCCTGAAGGCAGCCCGTCGTGCGTGGGAGATCCTCGAGCCACTTCGCGGGAGCACGCCCGAGCTGTCTCTGCTCCGCTTCCTCGCCCGCCAGCAGCTCGGGGTCGCGCTGCGGGAAGCGGGGGACTTCCGTGGAGCGCGCCCGCTCCTCCTTCGCGCCGCTCGCACAGCGGAACGCCGATTCGGCAAGGACAGCATCGAGCTCGCCCTCGCCCTCAACCAAGTCGGGATCCTGTGCAAGTACACGAGCCGATACGAGGAGGGGCTGACTGCATACCGCCGCTCTCTCGCGATCCTGCGACGAGAGCTCGGGGCGTCTCATCCCGAGCTCGCATCGATCCATCACAACCTCGGCGGGATCGAGCACCATCGCGGGCGCTTCCGGAAGGCGGCAGTCCAGGCGGCAAGGTCGCTCGCCATCCGCGAAGCAGCGCTCGGCCGCTCCAGCCCGCTCGTGGCGGCCGACGCGGCCGCGTATGCCGCGATCCTCGCCGAGCTGGGGCGACGACGCGAGGCTCGCGCGCTCTACACGCGAGCGCACCGCATCTTCCTCCGCGTGTACGGCGAGCGGCACTACGAGGTTGCGATGAACACGCACAACCTCGCCGCGCTCGACGCGTCGTCCGGGCGCTTGCGTTCGGCCGAGACCCGCTATCGACGGGCGACCGAGCTCTTCACGCAAGCGATCGGACGGGATCATCCGGACACCGCGCTCGCTCGGTACAACCTCGCGGCGCTCCTAGCGACGCTGGGGCGCCCCGAGGAGGCGAGAGCTCACTGCATGCACGCGCTCCGCGTGTTCGAGGGAGCGTTCGGCAAGACTCACCCGCACACGGTCTCGACCGTCGACCTCCTCACCGAGCTCGACGGACTCTCCGGCATTACGACCTCCCGTCGGCGCCGCGTGCGCCGGCGCTGAGACAGCTCGAAGGACCAGACATGCACCGCGCACCGTTGCCACCGCGCGCTGACACACTACCCGCGCTCGACGAGGAGGACGACAAGGTCCCCCGCGGCTCCCCTTGCACCGTGGCGGTCGAAGTCGAGCATCTCTTCGAGTATGCTGCGCGCCGCTCGCTAGGCTCGGGCGCGGGCGGGAGGAGCCGATGCATGCCGCTTGCGGATGATGATGACTCGCCGTTCGTCGACGACACGAGCATCCTGCCGCGTGCTCGAGGCGACGACGCGTCGGGCGTCCGCCCCTGGAAGATCGCGATCGTCGATGACGAGCAGGAGGTCCACGACGTCACGGTCCTCGCGCTCAAGAGCGTCTCGTTCTCCGAGCGTGGGCTGTCGTTCCTGAGCGCGCGGTCGGCCCAGGCCGCGAAGAAGCTCCTCGCCGACAACCCCGACATCGCGCTCGTCTTGCTCGATGTCGTCATGGAGACGGACGACGCCGGACTGTCGCTCGTGAAGTACATCCGTGACGAGCTCGGCTACGGGCACGTTCGCATGGTCCTCAGGACCGGGCAGCCCGGCCAGGCGCCCGAGGAAACGGTCATCCGCCATTTCGACATCAGCGACTACCGCACGAAGACCGAGCTGACGTCGACCCGCCTGCTCACGACGGTGATCGCTGCGCTTCGAACGTACGAGCAGCTCCAGGCCGTGGAGAAGCAGCGTGCGGAGCTCGAGCGGCTCTATGTCGAGCAGAAGTCGGCGTACGAGGAGATCAAGGTCCTGAAGTCGGCGCTCGAACGCGAGCGTGACTACCTCCGCGAGGAGGTGAAGGAGGCCGAAGGCGGCGGGGACCTCGTCGGATCGAGCGCGGGGTTCGAACAAGTCCGAGGGCAGATCGACGCCGTCGCGAAGACGGACGCGACGGTGCTGGTCCTCGGTGAGTCGGGCGTCGGCAAGGAGCTCGTGGCCAGGTCGATCCACGAGAAGAGCGCGCGGGCGGCAGGGCCGCTCGTGAAGGTGAACTGCGCGAGCGTCCCGCGCGAGCTGTTCGAGAGCGAGTTCTTCGGTCACGTACGCGGCTCGTTCACGGGCGCGCACCGAGATCGCGTCGGGCGCTTCCAGCTCGCCGACACCGGGACGCTGTTCCTCGACGAGATCGGCGAAATCCCTCTCGAGCTCCAGGGAAAGCTCCTCCGCGCCTTGCAGGAGCGCGAGGTGGAGCGCGTAGGTGATACGAGAGCGCAGAAGGTCGACGTGCGCGTGGTCGCTGCGACGAACCGCGATCTCAAGGCTGCCGTGGAGGCGGGCACGTTCCGGGCGGACCTCTATTACCGCCTCAGCGTGTTCCCGCTGAAGATCCTGCCGCTCCGCGAGCGAAAGGCGGACATCGTTCCGCTCTTCGAGCACTTCGTGGCGAAGACTTGCCGGAGGCACGGGCGACCGTTCGTCCCGCTCTCACGCGAGGTCGCATGCATGCTCGAGAGCTACACCTGGCCTGGCAACGTCCGCGAGCTCGAGAACGTCGCGGAGCGCGCGCTCATTCTCTCTCCGGACGGGGTCCTTCGACTCGACGCCGCGCTCCCGGAGCTCGCGGCCGCTGAGGTCCTCGAACCGTCGACGCGCTCGAGTGCACACCTCCATGAAGGGAGCACCACGCCGGTGCGCACGATGACGATGCCGCCGCGCGGCTTCTACACGGTCGACGAGATGCGCGAGCTCGAGAAGCAGAACCTGGTCGCAGTGCTCGAGAAGGCGGGAGGCAAAATCGCGGGAGACGGCGGCGCAGCGGAGCTGCTCGGGATGAAGCCGTCGACGCTGACCTATCAGATCCGGAGCTTCGGCATCACGCGCAGGTCGTAGTCGTCCGTCATCGATCGACTGCGAAGGTCACCACGAACGTCGCCCCCTTGCCGGGGGACGTCTCGAGCTCGATGCGGCCGCGCAGGACTTCGGCGACGAGAGAGTGGACGATGTGCAGACCGAGCCCCGACCCACCTTCCGCGCGCCCCGTCGTGAAGAACGGCTGGAACGCCTGCGCCTTGACGTCGTCGCTCATTCCGCGGCCGTCGTCGGCGTACCGAAGCGAGATCCTCCCATCGGGCAAACGCGCGATGCGGACGTCCACGTGGAGTCTTGGCGGATCGGGTGTCGCCTCCACGCGTGCAGGAGCCGCCGTGACCCCAGGCGCCGCGTGCATCACCGTGTTCGTGAAGAAGTTCGTCACGATCTGCGAGATCGCGCCGGGATAGGTGATGCACTCGAGCGTCTCACCGTCGCTCGTGAACGACACGAGGAGGCCCGCCTTGCGCGCGAGCGGTCCGAGACTCTCGAGCGTCTCGCGGACGTAGGCAGCGAGGTCGACGCGCCTCTGCTCCTGCGACACGTGGTCGACGGAAGCGCGTTTGAACTTCGTGATCTGGTATGCGGCTCGCCCGAGGTTCGTCTCCACGAGCGAGAGGGCCTGTCCCGCCCGCTCGAGGAAGCTCCGCAGGTCCCCCTTCGTGAGCGCACCGTCCTCGAACTTTTGACGCACCGTCGCGATCTCGTCCTGCGCGACCCCGGTCGCGGTGACGGCGACACCGAGCGGCGTGTTGACCTCGTGGGCGACGCCGGAGACGAGCAGCCCCACCGTCGCGAGGCGCTCCTTGCGAACGAGCTCCTCCTGAGCCTCCTCGAGCCGCTCCAGCGACCTCCGCACCTCCTCTTCGGCGCGCTTGCGCTCGAAGTACGTCGGGACGTCGAACCCGTGGTCGCGCATCCCCCCCGGGTCGATCCCGAAGTACTCGCGCGCGGCGGAAGCCACGCGATCCGGCTTTGCCATCACGAAGAAGCAGCCATCGTCGCCGCGTGCCCTGCACTTGACCTCGAGCGCGGTCAGCTCGACATCGAAGCTCGCCTGACACCAACCGGAAGAATAGCCGCCGTTCATGATGCATGCAGGACCGTCGGACCTCCGCCCGGCGCGCAGGAAGCTCGCAGCCTCGAACGAATACGGGTGCTCGTAGATGAGGAGGAAGTCGTCTCCCGGGACGGGGTTGCTGCGCGGGTCGATGGCGACCTGCGCCCAGCCCGTGTACGCGAAGTGGATCGGGCCCCCCGTGAGCTTCTCGACGGCCTCGCGCGACCCCAGCTTCTCGTGCATCTGACGCGCATCGTGGAAGCCGATCGTGTGCCCGATGTCGAAGAGGAAGCCGCGCGCGATGGCCAAGGCCTCTCGCTCGCCGCGATCGGCATAGAGGTTCACGAGCGTGTCGAGGAAGTCGATCGCGAACGCCGAGGCGCGAATGAGGAGGTAGCGCTCGCCGTCGATCGCGACGAGCGCGCGCGCCGGATCGATCTCGACCCGCCCGAAGACATCGCGCATCGTCGCTGCGGTGCGGTCGAAGAGAGGCGCATCCGCCGCCGGCACCTTCACGATCGTCGGTGAGCTCGGCTCGAACACACCTGCCCGCAGGCGTGCGTTCTCGCGCTCGAGCTCCTCGATGCGCGCCTTCAACACCGACGTTCCAGCCCCCTCTTCGCTCATCGCACGGCCAGATTAGTCCCTTGCGCCTCGCGAGCGGATGACTTCCGCCATGGTTCGCCGATGCGGCCCTTCGCGCTCGAGAGAGCGATTCGCGGGAGCTGTCCTCCGACGTGAATCCCACCATGGCAGAGCTCAGGCCCCGCAGGACGTCCTCTCGCTGGCATCGCAGGTGGCTCTCGTCCACAGTGTCGCCCGCGATCGACGAACCACGGCAGCGTTCGTCGCGACTCTTCACCCTCTTGCTGATGCTGGTGGGATGGTCTTCCGGCCCCACCTGCTCGGGTCTTCGAACATGAACGTGCTCCGCAACCTCCGTATCGTGGCGTTTCTCGAAGGGATGTCCTTCCTGGTCCTGCTCTTCATCGCGATGCCGCTCAAGTACATGCTCGATCTGCCGCTCGCCGTCCGTGTCGTCGGCAGCATCCACGGCCTGCTGTTCGTCCTGTTCGTCGCGGTGCTCGTCCGCGCGGCCGTCGAGCGAAGCTGGTCGCTCGGACGCTCCCTTGCGGCCTTCGGCGCAGGGTTCGTCCCGTTCGGAACCTTCGTCCTCGACCGTGCCCTCAAGCGCGAGATCGAGAGCGCAGCTCGCGACAGCTGACGTCGCCCGCCCCGTCGGGCCGCACCGGCGCCGCGCAGTCGAGGCGCTTCGTAGAACGCTCCGCGTCGACTAGAACGATTCGCATGATCCGTCGTGACTATCTCGAGCGAATGATCCAGCAGCTCGGCGACGCCCTCGCCCGCGCCGTCGGGCTCGCGAAGGCGGGCAAGCACGACGAGGCCACGCGCGAGATCGACACGCTGTACGATCGGCACATCGGCATGCCGCGCCGGATGCTCGAGCGTCTCGAGCTTGTGAGTGTTCGTTCGATGGTAGGCAATGAAAAGCTCGCCGCGCTCGTGCTGTTGCTCGAGACCGAAGCCGAGCTTCGCCGGACGAAGGGCGACACCGCAGGCGCGGAGGCTTGCGAGCGCCGCGCCCTCGCCCTGCGCGAAGGATAGCGCGCGCCATAGCCCGTCACCGGCAACGGGCGCGAGGCGGACGCCGCGGGCGAGGAGCCGGCTAAGGCGCACCCCAGTTGCGCCGCTCCTGAAAGGTCGAAGCGGTCAGCTCACACGAGCAGGCTTTGACCGGAGATTCACGCCCGCTCGCCCAACGGGCGGGCGTGAGTCGGAGGTCAATGCACGTGAGCACCGCCATACGGTAGCGGTCGCCGGCGCCGAAGACGTGCTCCATCCGCGGCCCCTGGCGTCCGCTCGGTGTGGCGATGAGTGGATGTCGGACTGTTTTAGGCGCACTAGTCCTTTTTGTCGTATCTGACGGTAGAGCTTTTGTGGATACTCGTCGTCACGTCGCGGGGGGGGCGCCGATAGAGGCTTGCTCGCGAATCCACGACGCGTCCAAGGAGAGGCCTCATGAACAAGACGCTTTCGGCAGCGATCTTTTCGGCTGGTTGCATGTTCGTCTCCGTCACCGCCTCGGGCCACGAGTGTTCGTCGCTCCAGGTCGTCGCCTCGTACACCGTCGGCGAGGTGCCCGAGTCAGTCACGCTCGACCGGTCGGGCAACGTCTACTTCTCGAACGGGAACACCGTTCGAAGGCGTACCCACAACGGCCAGGAGAGCGTCTTCGCGACGCTCCCGATCCCCGTCTTCGCCCTCGGTGTGAAGGTCGGCCCCGACGGCTGCGTCTACAATACGAGCGTCAGCCTCGACCCGTCCGTCCAGGGGGCGTTCGTCTGGCGCACGTGCACGGCGGGCTCGATCGCGCAGCCGTACGCAACCCTCGACCACGCCGGTGGCCCGAACGATCTCGCATTCGACGACTGCGGCAATCTCTTCGTGACCGATCCCTTCCTCGGCCGCGTCTGGAAGGTGACACGGCAGGGGCACGTGAGCGTCTGGCTCTCGCATTCGATGCTGGACGGGAACGCGGCCTCCCCCTACCTGCTGTTCCACTCGCAGGGCGTGAACGGCATCGCATTCGACGAGGACAAGCGAAACCTCTATCTCGGCAACCTCGACTACGGGAAGATCATCCGCGTCCCGATCCGCTGGAACGGAAGCGCAGGAACGCCCTCCGTGTGGGTCTCCGATCCTCGCCTCCAAGGAGCGGACGGCATCGCCTTCGACGACAGCGGTGACCTGTACGTCGCCGTGAACGGACAGAACAGCCTGGTGAGGGTCTCCCGGCGCGGGCGCATCGAGGTGCTGTTCACGGGAGGCCTCCTCGACAGCCCGTCGAGCGTTGCCTTCGGTACGCGGCGCGGCGACCGGCGGACGCTCTACGTCGCGAGCAGCGCGTTCATGCGTTCGTTCGGGCTCCAGACCGGCACGCCGGCTCCCGCTCTCCTCGAGACGCGCGTGAAGGACGAGGGGCTCCCGCTTCCCTGACGGGCGAGGCATTCGCGGAGAACGGCCATCATGGGGGGAACGACTCAGTCGAATACGAGTGCCATCCTCGAAGCGATCCTCGAGAGTCCTCGAGACATCGTCATCCTCGCGTTGGATCGCGAGTACCGCTATCTCGCGTTCAACGACGCGCACCGGAAGACCATCAAGCAGATCTGGAACGTGGACATCCACGTCGGTCTGAACATGGTCTACGAAGTGATCGGGCGAAGCGACGATCGGGATAGAGCGAAGCGCAACTTCGACCGAGCACTGGCGGGTGAGCACTTCGTCGTCATCGAGGAGTACGGCGACGAGAAGCTGAGTCGCCGTTACTACGAGAACGTCTACAGCCCGATCATCGACGCAGACGGGGCGGTGATCGGGCTGACGGTCTTCCTCACCGACATCACCGAGCAGAAACGCGCGCAGGAGCAGCTCGAACAGTACCGCCTCCGGCTCGAGTCGCTCGTCGCCGATCGGACGGCCGCGCTGGGCCGGAGCGAGGCCCTCTACCGAACGTTGGTGTTGAACGCGCCGGTCGCGGTGATCGTTCATCGCGACGGCAAGATCCTCTTCGTCAATCCGGCCGCCGTCACGCTCTGCGCAGAATCGAGCGAGAAGCGACTCGTCGGGCGATCCATCGTCGACCTCGTCAGCGCTTCGGTCGCTCTCCACGCCGGTGCCGCCGGCGAGCGTCCAGAGCGCGTCGAGGTCACGCTCAGGCGGCGTGACGGCACCCGAGCCGACGTGGAGTGGACCTCGATCGCCGTCGACTTCGACGGGGCGCCGGCGACGTTCTCCCTCGCCGTCGACGTCTCCGAACGCAAGCGCATGGAGCACGAACGCCGGCGCCTCGAAGAGCAGATGCGTCATACGCAGAAGCTCAAGAGCCTCGGCGTCCTCGCGGGCGGCATCGCTCACGACTTCAACAACCTGCTCGTCGGCATCCTCGGTAATGCCGACCTCGTGATTCGTGCCCTCGAGCTGTCGGCGATCCCCGAGTCGGCGCGGGTTCAGCTCGAACGGATCAAGGTCTCGGCGATCCGGGCCGCGGAGCTCACACGGCGCATGCTGGCCTACTCCGGAAAGGGGACGTTCGTCGTCCGTCCGCTCGACCTCAACGGCCTCACGCGCGAGATGGTCGACCTCTTGAACGTGTCCCTCTCGAAGTCGGCGACCCTCGTACTCGAGCTCGCTGCCGACCTCCCTTTGCTCGAGGGCGACGCGACCCAGATCCGGCAGGTCGTCATGAACCTCGTCACCAACGCCGCCGACGCGATCGGTGATGCTGCGGGAACGGTGACCGTCCGCACGTCCGTGATCGAGGCGGGGCGCGACCTCCGCGGGGCGTTGTACATCGCCGATTCGCTGGTCCCGGGAAGCTACGTCTGTCTCGAAGTCTCGGACACGGGGAGCGGGATGGACGAGGCCACACGCTCCCGCATCTTCGATCCGTTCTTCACGACGAAGGAGAAGGGCCGCGGCCTCGGGCTCGCCGCTGTGCTCGGCATCGTCCGGTCCCATGGCGGCGCGCTGGCGCTGGAGACCCGTCCGGGTCGAGGCTCCCGGTTCCGGGTCCTCTTTCCGCGCGCCGAGCGACCGGTGCACGAGCCACTCTCCGCTCCCGAGATGTTCGCGTGGCGCACGACGGGGACGGTGGTCATCGCCGACGACGAGCCGCGCGTCCGGGAGGTCCTACGCATGATGCTCGAGGACATCGGCTTCCGTGTCCTCGAGGCCGAGAACGCCAAGCGGTGTCTGGAGGTCTATCGCGCCCACCGTGACGAGGTGAGCTTGATCATGGTCGACCTCATGATGCCGGGCGGCGGTGGTCGCGAGGTCGTGTCGACGCTGCGGGCCGACGGCGAACGCGTCCCGATCGTGATCTCCAGCGGCTACGACGAACGGACGATGAGCTCCGAGCTGCGCGGCGACGCGCTCCTCGCGTTCCTCGAGAAGCCGTTCGACTTCGACACCTTCGCACGCACGCTCCGAAGTCTCCTCGACGTGGCCCAGATGTCCAGGGCCTCACAGACGGCCGCGGCCGGTCGATCGGCAGCCCAGCCCCCCGTCTGAGCGCATCCGAGCGCTCGGGCGGGCTCCGGCCGCGAGATCCCGACGGTCCTCCCCCACGCCCGGAGTCGGAAAGGGCCGCAAGGCGACGGCGTCGCAGGGAGGAGCAAGCGCCCGGTCGCGCCTCGCGATAGGAAATTCACCGCGCCGCGTCTAGAGTGGGACCTGGCCCAGTGCCCGTAGAGATCCCCAAAGACCTGGTCGAGCTCCTCACGAGCGGCGTGTCGATCCTCGTCGCGACGCGTGACACCCAGCGGCTGCCGGAGGCAGTCCGGGCCTTTGCCCCGGTCATCGCGCCGGATCGCCGGCACCTCGCCATCATCGTTCCCTCGGGGCCCGGCGACCGGACGATCGCGAACCTGAAGGACAACGGACGCATCGCTGTCGCCTTCTCGCGCGCCATCGACGACCTCTCGGTGCAAGTGAAGGGCACCAGCACGGACCTTCGCCCGACGACTGACGTCGACCGCACCATCGTCGACCGCTACCACGCGGCGTACATCGAGGGGCTCTACCTCATCGGTATGCCACGAAGCCTGACGAGCCGGTTCCGGTGCTTTCCGGGCACCGTCGTCACGGTCGAGGTCGAAGGCGTCTTCAACCAGACGCCTGGCCCCGGCGCCGGCAAGCCGTTCGAGGCGCGATGACGACCCGACCTGCAAAGGACCTCCTCGTCACGCACCTGCCGCCGGCGGCGTTCCAGGGCGTGGTGCCGGCGATCATCGCGACGTCCGATGCCGAAGGCACCCCCAACGCCACCTACCTCAGCCAGGTCTTCCTCATCGACGATCGCCACGTCGCGCTCTCGTGCCAGTTCTTCAACAAGACGAAGCGGAACGTGCTGGAGAATCCGCATGCGTGCGTCTTCCTGCACGATCCGCTGACGTTCGAGACCTTCCGTCTCTACGTAAAGTACCTCCGTGCCGAGACGACGGGGCCGCTCTTCGATCGGATGAGCGCACGCATCGAGGCGATCGCCTCGCACACCGGGATGAGCGGGATCTTCAAGCTGCTCTCGGCCGACGTCTACGAGGTGACCTCGATCGAGGCCATCGAGGACTTCCTCGAGCCCGCGCCGGCCGAGCCTCCGACCGACGAGCCGATCCGCCACCGCAACGAGCTGGCGAGCCTGCAGCTCGTGTCGGTCCGCGCGAGCCGCGCGACCGATCTCGAGGGTCTCCTGTCGGGTGTCCTCCAGGCGCTCCACGAAGGCTTCGGCTTCGAGCACTCGATGGTGCTGCTCCTCGACGAGTCCTCGGAGCGGCTCACGGCGATCGCGAGCCACGGCTACGGCGACGCCGGGGTCGGCGCCGAGGTCCGTGTCGGCGAGGGGCTGATCGGGACCGTCGCGCGCGAGCGTTGCGTGCTCCGCGTCATGGGCGTCGGTCAGGAGCTCCGCTACGGACGTGCCATCCGCGCGACCGTGCATCGGCAAGCCGGGCCTCGCGCGCTTCGTCCCGAGATCCCCTTGCCCGGGCTCGTCGATGCGCAGAGCCAAATGGCGATGCCTCTGATCGTGGGTGACCGCCTCATCGGAGTCATCGCGGTCGAGAGCCGTTCGCTCGTCGCCTTCGACGCATGGCACGAGGCCTATCTCGACATCGTCGGCAATCAAGTGGCGGTCGCGATCGACAACATGATGGATCGCGACAGGGAGACGGAGGTGGAGCCGGCGCCGAGCTCCGACGACGCTCCCGTCGTGTCGAGCACGACGCCGTCGATGGAGGAGCCCGCAGGCCGGGTGCTCCGTTTCCGGTTCTACGAGGGCGACGACTGCGTGTTCGCGGGCGACGACTACCTCATTCGCAACATCCCCGGTCGCATCCTCTGGCGGCTCCTCCGCGCCTACGAGTCCACGGGCCGCACGGACTTCTCCAACCGCGAGCTCCGGCTCGACCCGACGCTCGGCCTGCCGGCGATCCGAGACAACCTCGAGAGCCGGCTCGTGCTCCTTCGCAAGCGGCTCGCCCAGAAGTGCCCCGACGTGAAGCTCGTCTCGACCGGACGAGGGCTGTTTCGCCTCGAGCTCGGGTGCAAGATCGTCCTCGAGGACGGCTGAGAGGCCCGGGTCCCAGGCCTTTAAGATCCCTATAAGGTCGGGCCGAAGGTCTTACGAGCGACTTAGCAACCGGCCTCTTCGAGAGGTGTCACGTTCATCGCGTCCCGGAAAGGAATCGAGATGAACGCGACGATCGAGAACCAGCAGCTCCCCTCCGACACAGGCCCCGTCTCCTCCGCTCGCCCGCAGCGGTTCGACCTCTACGGTCCGATCCACAAGACGATCCGGGTCGTCATGTCGGACGTGCTCGTCCGGATGGGCAAGACGAACTTCGCGAACGAGAGCGCCGCGACGCGCATCACGGAGGACCTCCAGAAGCTTCTCGCTTTGTGTGACCAGCACATCCAGCACGAGGTGAAGTTCGTGCATCCCCACCTCGCGGAGCGCCTGCCGAACGCGCTCGCGAAGATCGACGACGGACACGTCGAGCATGACCGTTTCGTCGCCGAGCTCCGCTCCCTCAGCGCCGGCGTCACCTCGGCACCGACGCGGGAGCTACGTGCGCTCGCAGGAAGCACGCTGTACCTCCACTACAGCGCGTTCTTCGCGGACACGCTGACTCACATGGTGGAGGAAGAGCGCGTGCTGCAGCCTCTCATCCACCGGTTCTTCACCGATCAGGAGCTGCTCGGTATCCACGGAGCGATCCTCGCGTCGATCCCTCCGGCGGAGAACTTCGAGATGGTCTGCACCATGATCCCGTCGGTCAACGGACCGGAACGCGCAGACATCCTCGGCGGCGTCTACGCGGGCGCGCCGCCGGAGGCTTTCCAGGCCCTCGTCGCCGCGATTCGACCTCGCCTCGACGCCGACGAGTGGACCGAGCTCCTGGGGCTCTGCCCGTTCCTCGGCTGACGAGACCGAGAGCCAACGCGGGCAGGCCCCGCCCTCCGCCCGCAAATGCAGAAGCGAGTTAGCCGAGAAAACAGCCGCTTCGCTTCGCATCGCCGCTCGTCGAAAGGCCGTTGAGACTCGGATCGAACGTGACGACGGCGCTGGGTGGGCAATAGATTCGAGACTTCCGCCCATGCGCCGCTCCCCCCTCTCGTTCACCGCCCTGAGCGCCCTGTCCGCCCTTCTCGTCGTGCACTGCGGAACCGCCGATGACGTCGGCTCGAACGAAGCCGATCACACCGCCGGGGAGTACATCCACGAGAACGCGGTCTATGCGTGGGCCGAGCCGGACTACGAGGCGTTCGAGGCGATCAAGCCAAACCAGAAGCGTCGTCTCGCCGACGACCATGCGGTGGTCGTGCGCGTGCAGGCCTGGCTCGATCGCTACGACGCCATCGTGCGGGAGCGCGTCAAGACGGACGGCAAGCGTGGCAAGAAGGAGCTGCTCGCGCCCAAGCCGAAGGCGATCGTCTACGCCGACGACACGATCAACGCCTGGGTCTCGTGGTTCCCGGCGTGCATCGGCGACATCGGTACGGATGCATCGTTCGCCCAGGCCGACGCCGGGATCGATCTAGACGGCGGCGATGCGGGGACCTCGTCCACGCGGACTTCGAGCCTGCTGCGCCTCGATCGCAAAGAGGTCGCGCGTTTCGGAACGTATCCGAGCTGCCTCGCCCCGAAGAACTGGCCCGCGCCCGGAAAGGCGCTGGCGACCTGGTGGAACCAGTCGAAGCCCGCGTGCTCGTTGACCGCACAGAAGGGCGGCGGCTTCGCGGTCGGCGGCGAAGGCTGCTCTACCGAGCCCCTCGCGGACACCGTCCGCCCCGGCGTCATGTGGTCGACGGGCAGCGGCATCCACGCGACGACGAGCATCATCTCGAAGCTCTCGGAGAAGGCCTTCGCGGTCGTCATCGCGCACGAGCTCGGGCACTACTACCGCGCCCACGGCTCGTCGGCGTACAAGGGCAAGTACGAGTTCTGGTACGAGCGCGACGCGCACGAGGCCGTCCGTCCCCTGCCCGCGGCGGACTCGCTGGCGCTCGGCGAGCAGGTCAAGCGCCTCTCGTCGTCGCAGAGCCTGCCCGCGATCCCGGGCCAGAAGGTCTCGCCGCGCACGGCGGCGTGGTTCGTCGACTACAGCTTCGGAATGGCGCTCCGGGAGCTGCCGTCGTGCGTGGACGCGGAGATGGCGCTCTCCGGAAGTTGGATGACGACGCTGCGCTACGGCGGCACTCCGACGGAGGCCGTGCGATCCGCCTATCTCGCCTTCGAGAAGAAGCTCCTCGCGTGCGCCGCCAGCGCGGCGGTCGGCGCCGAACGCGAGCGCTTCCTCGCATCGCTCGGGAGCCGGTTCCCCGGCGCAAACGAGGCATCGTTCGCCCTCGACGGCACGCTCCAGGACCTCATCGACTCAGCCGACAAGGTCGCACGCACCTTCGACGAAGAAGAGGCCGCCGTACGCGAGCGCCTCACCAAGAACCGCATCGGCTGGTACACGACCGAGCAAGAGGCCGACGACCTCGCGATGGAGCTCTCGACCCTCGCCGGCCTCACGCCGAAGGAGGTGCTCGACGCCTGGGTCGAAGCGATCACGCTCTTCGAGGGCGACTACCCCGCGAGCTACCGCAGCGACGGCTCACTCGATCTCGCGACGTGCAAGGCGCTCTACGCGAACGACTTCACGACGACGAAGGAAGACGGCACGAAGGAGCCGGCGTACGTGCCGATCGGAAGCCTCGGCGGCCTCCACCACTCCAACTGCTACCGACTCTTCAACTTGTGGCGCGAGAGCATCGCCCACGAGTACGTCCCGGCAGCGGCGCCCGAGGAGCTCTCGCCGGCTTGGTCGGAGATCCAGGAAGCGGCGAAGCGCGACGGCAGCGGCGGTCTGGAGCAGTAGCTCCACGGGGCCCTCGATCGAAGCCGGTCACTCGAAGCGTCTCGCTCACGGAAAGGCAACGCTCGGTCGTCGCGGGCAGGCTCGGACGCGCGCACAAGCTCGACCGGATGCCGCACGCGCAGCCGCCGAGGCTTGCGCTAACCTGCGCGGCGTGAGCCACAAGTCCCACTTCCGTCGTTCCCTCGAGGCCGACCCCGAGCGCCTCCACTTCGCAGCACACAGCCACCATCTCTGGCCCGACGTGAGCTTCGATGCGCACGTGCAGGCCTGGCTCGACGCCGCGCGGCTGGCCGATCGGAAGTGGGAGCAGATCTTCGCCGAGATCATTCCGCGCGCTCAGGGGCACATCGCGCGGCGGCTCGGCCTTTCCGATCCGAGCACGATCGCGTTCGCACCGAACACGCACGAGCTGGTCATGCGCCTGTTCTCGTGCCTGCCGCGCGAGCGTCCCCTCCGCGTCCTGACGACCGACTCCGAGTTTCACTCCTTCGCGCGCCAGGCCGCGCGGCTCGAGGAGGACGGGGCGCTCGAGGTGACCCGGATCAAAGCCGAACCGCACGCCTCGTTCACGGAGCGCTTCGCCGAGGCCGCGTCGAAGCCCGGCTGGGACATGGTCTATCTCAGCCACGTCTTCTTCAACTCGGGGTATGCCGTCCCGGAGCTGGCGCGCATCGCCCAGGGCGTGTCGAACGAGACGTTCTTCGTCATCGACGGCTACCACGCGTTCGGAGCGATCCCCGTCGACCTCTCGGCCATCCAGGATCGCGTCTTCTACCTGGCCGGCGGCTACAAGTACGCGATGAGCGGCGAAGGCTGCTGCTTCCTCCACGCGCCGCCAGGCTATGGCGCGCGCCCGCGGGACACGGGGTGGTATGCAGCGTTCGGTGCGCTCGAAGATGCGCAGGCGCCTGGAGCCGTGCCGTACGCCCGGGGTGGGGCGCGATTCCTCGGGGCGACCTTCGATCCGAGCGCGCTCTATCGCTTCAACGCCGTGATGGACTGGCTCGACGCCGAGCAGCTCACGCCGGCAGCGCTCCACGCGCACGTGGTCCGGCTGCAAGAACAGTTCATCGAGGAGCTCGGGAAGGAGACGCTCCCGCTCCGTGAGCACCAGCTCGTCGTCCCGCTCGCCGAGAAGAGCCGCGGCCAGTTCTTGACCTTCGAGTCGCGCGCCGCAGCGGACATCCACCAGCGCCTCCTCGCTGCGAACGTCGTGACCGACGTCCGCGGAGACCGCCTTCGCTTCGGCTTCGCGATCTACCACGACATCGAAGACATCGGCCGAGGCGTGGCGCGGATGTGCACCGCCCTCGGGTGATCCGGGCTCGGAGAACGCGGCTCGCTGCCCCGACTTCGACGCGGCCGTAGGCGATCGGGGCTCGGGGTGCGAGCCCGATCGAGGGCGCACGGGAGAATCGCTCACGACGCTGACGGAAGTCGGCGGCGCTGGACATCGAGCAATGTCCCCCCACCTAGGTGAGCCATGCCCTCTGCGTCTCGGCCCCGGTTTGCATCCCGCTCCTTGGTCATCGCTGCCGTCATCGTCGCGGCCTGCGATTCGTCGCCGTCGCCCGTCTCGACGGAGGTCGAAGGCGAGCAGGAGCCGTCGCTGTTGTTCCCGGGCGAAGGCCCAGGCCGGGAAAACGCTCCGCCGCCGGGTCCTGGTATGGTGGGTCCGGGATCGCCGCGGCCGGACTTCGGGGCGACGGTCACCCAGGCGAACGCGCCGCCTTCGCTCGGAGGAGCGAGCCTCGTCCTCTCCGACGACGGTAACGTCGCGTTCGCCACCGATCCCGATCGTGATCGAGTGGCCGTCGTCGATCTCACGACGAAGAGGGCTCGATTCGTCCGACTCCAGGTGGGAGACGAGCCGGGCCGCATCGTGACCGACGGATCGAAGCGGGTGCACGTCGTCCTCGATCGGGCCGGGTCCGTCGCGACGATCGACTCCGCGAGTGCGACCGTGATCGCACGACGGGCGGTGTGCGCGGCCCCCCAGGGCATCGCGCGGGACGGGAGCACCCTGTACGTCGCGTGCACCGGCGGCGAGATCGTGTCACTGCCGACCAATCCCACAGGCTCGCCGACGGTGCTGGCCCGTGGTGAACGCGATCTTCGGGACATCGTGATCGCCGGTGACAGCTTGCTCGTCAGTCGTCTCCGCAGCGCGGAGGTGTTGCGCATCCGCAAGGTCGACGGCGCGCTCGTCTCTCGCGCGGTGCGCCCGCGCCTCGGCTTCGAGCGAGTCGAGCCATTCGTGGCGTGGCGCATGGTGCCGTCGGGGTCGGGCGGCGCGATGGTCGTTCACCAAATGGCGCGCGCCGCGCAGGTCGACGTCCAGGCTCCGAACGCGTATGCCTCCGAGCAGCCGTGTGGCGGGAGCGTCGACACCGCGATCACGAGCTTCGAGCCAACGAGCAGCTCGGACGCGCTCGTCCCCGTTCCGCACACCCTCATCGGCGAAGCCGTCGTCCCGGTCGACATCGCGAGGTCGCCTAGCGGCCGCCAGTGGGCCGTCATCGCCGCCGGCAATGGGCACACGGCATCCCTGCCTCAAGTTCACCTCATCAAGGCGTTGGGCTCTGGCGAGGCGTGCCAGGCCCCGCTTCGCAAGTTCGACAGCAACGGGACACGGATCGGAGCGGGTCTCGGAGCGGTCGACGGGCAAGCGGTCGCCGTGGCCTTCCGGCCGAACGAGTCGATCGTCGTCTTCACCCGTGAGCCGGCGGCGCTGCATCTGCGCACCACCGACGACCCGTGGAGCTCGACGAAGCGCTGGGAAAAGATCCCGCTCGGCGGCGAGAGCCGAGAGGACACCGGCCACGCCATCTTCCACAGCAACACCGGCGGCAACGTCGCCTGCGTGTCATGCCACCCAGGCGGCGGCGACGACGGTCGGGTGTGGAATCTCTCCAACGTTGCTCGCCGGACCCAGTCGCTGCAAGGGACCCTCGAAGGGACAGCGCCGTATCACTGGGGCGGTGACGCTCCCACGATCGCGACGTTCGCGAGCGAGGTCTTCGTCAAGCGCATGGGCGGCCAGTTCCTCGACGCGCCGCAAGTGAATGCCCTCGACTCGTGGATCACGCGCATTCCTGCTCCCATCGTCTCGCCGCCCATCGATGACGCGGCTCGATTGCGCGGCAAGGCGCTCTTCGAGAGCGCCTCCGTCGGCTGCAGCGGATGCCACTCCGGGGCCAAGCTGACGAACAACGAGAGCGTCGACGTCGGTACCGGCGGAACGTTCCAGGTCCCCTCCCTCCTCGGCCTCGCGCTGCGAGCGCCGTACCTTCATGACGGCCGTGCCGCCACGCTCCTCGATCGCTTCGGCGCAGTGGGCGGAGGCGACGACCACGGCAGCACGGCAGACCTCACGACGGCGCAGGTGAACGATCTGATCACTTACCTCGAGTCACTCTGACTCGCGCGCAGAACCAGAACGGAGCGCTCAGTACGTACGCACGCGAGCGCTCCGCGCTTCTTCCACGACGGCGCGCTCCTCGTCTCCGATCGCGCTCGCATCCTCGGCGATCGCGCGTGCATCGTCGCCCGCGAGGATGCGCTCGCGGCAGGTCGCCGAGCCCGTGAGGAGATCGAAGGCGGGGATGTCGTCGACGAACTCGTACTTCTCCGTGCGGAACCGGAACTGCTCCGGATGCGCGTGGTGCGCGAGCGCCACCAGGGCGACGTAAGTGGCGACCGGGCGAAACGCGCTCGGATCGGTGACGTGGATCTGAACGCCTCCGCACATCTGGCGGCCGTGTTTGTGGAACGTCGGCTCGAACGACGTCGCCCGGGCGATGAACCCGCCGAGGCCCGTCGACTCGAGGCCGCGTGCGAGCCTCTCGCCGTCGACCCACGGCGCTCCCGTGAGCTCGAACGGCCGCGTCGTTCCACGGCCGTCGGAGAGGTTGGTACCCTCGAGCAGACAGCCGCCGGGGTAGACGAGCGCCGTGTCGTACGTCGGCATGTTCGGCGACGGCATCACGAACGGCCGCCCCCAGGCCGGCGCGTGGGCCCCTCGGTCGAGGCCCGAGGCGCGCACGACGGTGACGATGTCTTCGTAACCCTCCACCTTCGCACGCCACGCGACGATCTCGCCGAGGGTCAGCCCGTGACGGATCGGTAGGCGCTCGAGCCCGACGAACGACTTGAACCTCTCGTCCTGGAGTCTTCCCTCGATCACGACTCCGCCGAGCGGGTTCGGTCGGTCGAGCACCACCACGCGACCCCCTGCGGCTCGGCAGGCGCGAGCGACGAGCACCGCGGTCCAGACGAAGGTGTAGTAGCGAGAGCCGACGTCCTGGAGATCGATGACGACGACGTCGATCCCCTCCAGGTGCTCGCGGCGCGGCGAGAGATCCTCGAAGCGCTCACCGTAGAGGCTGACCACGCGCGCGCCGGCGTCGGTCGCGTCACCCACGCCGATCATGTCCTGCGCGTGCCCGGCCCAGCCGTGCTCCGGACCGAAGAGGATGCGCGGGACGATCCCGAGCCCGCGGAGCACCTCGAGCGCGTGAACGAGCTTCCTCGTCACCGACGCAGGATGCGCGAGCAGCGCAACGCGCGCGCTCCGGAGCTCCGCGACGAGCGGCGCGAGCGAGGGATCGGACGAGAGGCGATCGAGACCGAAGGAGGGAGCCGAGGTGTCGTTCAAGGCGACGCCCATGCTAGACGCTCCCGCTCGCGTCGGGGGCTCGAACCGCGTGGCGAGCGGTGGTGCCGTGGACGAATCGCTCGTGGGACGCGCGATGCTCCTCCGCGAAGCTCGAGCCGGCCGCGTGGCTGCCCCAGTCGGGGCGCGTGCCGTCGATGTCGTCGATGCCGTACTCGGCAGCGAGCTGCCAGCTCGAGAAGAGGCCTCCGCTTCGCCTCATGATCTCGGGGTCGGAAGCGAGCGCCGCGATGCCCCTCCCGACGAAGCGGGGCGTCTCCGAGAAGAGGAAGTGGGGGTCCTTCTTCGCGCCGTCGCGCCACGTCTCCGTGGTGACGCCGAAATGCTCGAGCATCGCCTCTGAGCGAAGAAAGCCGGGCGTCACGGCGACCGCGGCGACGCCGTGCTCGCGGAGCTCCTCGCTCATCGCGAAGGCGAGGCGGATCACCGTGGTCTTCGCGATGTCGTAGAAGAAGTTGCCGCGGTAGTACATCGCGTCACCGTCGGTGATCTCGACGATCAGGCGCCGCTCGAGGGATCGCCGCTCCAGCAGGAGAGGCACGGCGTGGCGGCTCGTGACGACGTGAGTGCGGATCGCTCGATCGAGGAGCACCCTTCCCTGCTCGAGATCGAGCTCCCAGAACGGCTTACCCCATTCGGTCAGCGCGTCGCCGCCCCAGACGTCGTTGACGAGCACGTCGAGACGCCCGTGCTCGTCGCGGATCCGCTTCACCAGCGCGGCGACGGCATCCTCGTCGAGGTGGTCGGTCCGCATGGCGATGCCGGTTCCGCCGGCGGCGGTGACGAGCTCGGCCGTCTCCTCGATGGTCTCCGGCCGCCCGCTCAGCTCGAACGGCCTGGCGTCGGGGGCGCGACGTCCGGCGACGTCCGCGCGGCTGCTCCGGCCCGAGCAGTAGACCGTCGCGCCCGCGGCGCCGAGCTCGATCGCGATGCCGCGCCCGGCCCCGCGCGTCGCCCCCGCCACCAGCGCGATCTTTCCTTCGAGCGGTCGACGATCCTCGTTCATGAGCGAACCTCCGAGCGGGCATATATAAATGGCCGTTCATTTATTTTCAACCGTGCGATAGAACCTCCTCATGCCGCGGCCGCGTACGATCTCCGACGACGATGTCCTCGACGGCGTCGAGCGCGTCCTACTCGCGAAGGGCCCCCACGACTTCACCCTCACCGACGTGGCGCGCGAGACCAAGCTTGCTCCGGCCACGCTGCTCCAGCGGTTCGGTACGAAACGCGCGCTCGTCGAGGCTTTCGCGCGGCGGAGCGCAAGTCGGACGGCGGAGTCGTTCGCGGCGCACGAGCCCGGGCTCGCTCCCCTCCGCGCGTCGCTCGTCGCGCTGGCAGGCGCGCTCGACGATCGACGGCGCATGGCGAACAGCCTCGCGCTCCTGCTCGAAGACGTGCGCGATCCGGAGCTCGGCGCGGCCGCTCGTGAACATGCCGACGCGATGGAGCGAGAGATCACCCGCCACGTCCGCGCCGCGATTGCCGCGCGCGAGCTCGATACCGACGATCCCCGCGGCCTCGCGCGGGCCGTCCACACGGCCTACAGCGGTGCGATGATCCTCTGGGCGATCCGCGGGCGTGGCTCGCTCCGCACCTCGGTGGGCCAAGCGGTCGACGCCGTGCTCGCGCCGTACCTTCGCTGACGCTCTTCACAGCGACTCGGTTCGGAAGGTGTCGCACGCGGCGATATCGCCGCGCCGGTAGCCGGTTCGAAACCAGCGAGCGCGCTGCTCTGCGGTGCCGTGTGTGAACGTCTCCGGCGTGACGATCCCTCCCGACCTCTTCTGGAGACGATCGTCACCGACGGCCGACGCCGCAGCGAGGGCCTCCGCGACGTCGCCCTGCTCGAGCAGCCCGCGGGTCTGCGTCGAGTGCGCCCAGACCCCGGCGTAGCAGTCGGCCTGGAGCTCGAGACGCACGCTGAACCCGGCCTCCCCCTCCCGCTCGGACCGTCTGAGCTTGCGCATCGCCGCCGATGCGCCGAGCTGTTTCTGGACGTGATGACCAAGCTCGTGCGCGATCACGTAGGCCTGCGCGAAGTCCCCCTTCGCGCCGTAGCGACGTGCGAGGTCGTCATAGAACGAGAGGTCGATGTACACGCGCTCGTCGCTCGGACAATAGAACGGTCCCGTCGCCGCTTGACCGTAACCGCAGGCCGTCGTCGTCGCTCCGTCGAAGAGGACGAGCTTCGCATTCCTGTACACACGCCCGTCCGCTGCGAAGATCGACTGCCACGTCTCCTGCGCGTCATCGAGGACGAACGCGACGAAGTGCTTCTCCTCGTCACCTACCGTCGCTCCCGTCGTCCCGGTCACTCTCGAGGCATCCGTGGCGTCCCGGTCATCCGTGCCAAACGTTCCCAGCAGCACCGAGCCGGCGAGGAGGACGAGGAGAACGACGATCCCGAGCGGATGGCGCGTGAGCAGCGGGGCCAGCGCGAGGATGCCGCTGATCCCGCCGCCGCCACCACCGCCCTGACCGCGACGATCGATGACGTCAGGGCTCTCGTGGCCTCGGTCCCATCGCATCCCACGCATCGAAGCAAGGCGACGGCCAGACGCTCGAACGCGAACCGAACGCGAACGGATGGGCGGACGGAAAGAATTGCGAGGTGAGCTCGTCCGCATTCGCGAAGGCCTGAATAGTGGTATGCTCTGCCTCGCAACTTTTGCGGACACACAGATGCGCCGGGTCCTTGTCGTCGACGATGAAGAGAACATCCGCCTCGTCCTGAAGACGCTTCTCAAGCGCCATGGCTACGACGTGGAGGTCGCCGACAGCGGCGAAGCGGCGCTCGCGCTCGTGGACTCGTTCGGCCCGGACGTCATCCTCACCGACGTCCGGATGCCCAAGATGAACGGTCTCGATCTGCTCGCGACGCTGAAGGCGAAGCAGAACCCGGCGACCGTGATCGTGATGAGCGCGTACGGCAGCGTCGACCTCGCGCTCGAGGCGATGAAGGCCGGCGCCTACGACTACGTCGGCAAGCCGTTCAAGCCCGACGAGATCGTGCTCGCGCTCCGGAAGGCGGAGGAGCGCGAGTCGCTCCGGCGCGAGAACCGCGCGCTGAAGGAGCAGATCCAGAAGGAGAGCCAGTTCGAGTCGATCCTCGCGAAGAGCGCCGCGATGACGGAGATCTTCCGAACGATCACGAAGATCGCCGACTTCAAGACGACGGTGCTCATCCAAGGCGAGAGCGGCGTCGGCAAGGAGCTCGTCGCACGGGCCGTCCACGCACGGAGCGCGCGCAGGAACCATCCCTTCGTACCGATCAACTGCGGGGCGATCCCGGAGAACCTCCTCGAGAGCGAGCTGTTCGGACACAAGAAGGGCGCGTTCACCGACGCGCACTCCGATCGGCGCGGGCTGTTCGAGGAGGCCGACGGCGGCACCCTCTTCCTCGACGAGATCGGCGAGCTCCCGCTCAACCTCCAGGTGAAGCTCCTTCGTGCGCTCCAGGAGGAGTCGATCCGGCGCCTCGGCGACTCGAAGGACGTGAAGATCGATGTGCGGATCATCACGGCGACACACCGCGACCTCGCTGCCGAGGCCAAGGCGGGCCGGTTCCGTGAGGATCTCTTCTACCGGATCAACGTGCTGCCGATCCTCATCCCGCCGCTCCGCGCCCGGCGCGAGGACATCAACCTCCTCATCGATCATTTCCTCACGCGGAACAACGCGCGGCTCGGCACGCAGATTCGCGCGCTCACCGCCGAATCGCGAAAGCTGCTCCTCGAGTACGCCTGGCCCGGAAACGTCCGCGAGCTCGAGAACACGATCGAGCGAGCGATGGTCCTCTGTGACGGCGACGTGATCGACGCGCACGACCTGCCGGAGCGCCTCCGCGAGGCCCTCGATCCGGTGCAGGTGCAGCTCGCGACCGGCGAGCTCTCCGTGAAGAAGACGACGGCCGCGATCGAGGAGATCCTCATCCGGCGCGCGCTCCAGAAGACGCGCGGCAACCGCACGCGCGCAGCCGAGCTGCTCGAGATCAGCCACCGCGCGCTCCTCTACAAGATCAAGGACTACAAGATCTCCGACCTCTGACGAGGGCCCCATTGGCGGCGAGCATCCTGTAGAGTGTTCGCCTCCCCCCTTCGCGAGACCAGCAGAGGACGGTGACGATGAAGCTCGAGGCGATCCTCGGAGACAACGCCGCAGAGCGGAGCGACGCGCTCGCCGCCTCCTCGTCCGCGCCGGAGCACGAGCGCTCGGCGCTTGCGAGCAAGGTCGCAGCGGTCGCGCGGGACACCGCCACCGCGCTCGCCGAGGCGGGCGAGGCCGGCCAAGCGACATCGGAATACGAGACCTCGTTCAAGCGCGCGTGCACCGCGCTGGCGACGCTCCGGGTGGAGATCGCGAAGAACACGCTCCTCCGCATCGCGGACGAAGGGACGAAAGCGGTGAAGGGCGCACTCGCACGCGCGCTCGCCGAAACGAAGACGACCGAAGGCCGGGCGGTGCTCGTTCACCTGCTCTCGGATGACGACGCACGCGGTGAGGCGATCGTCGCGATCGGCGAGGCGCCGTGGCCCGAGGTCCTTCCGGCGCTGATCGAGGTCGCCGAGACGGACGATCTCGCCGCCCGCCTCGCAGCGAGGCCGATCGCCAAATGCGGAGCCGCGGCAGGCCCGAAGGAGACGAACGCCGCCGCCGACTTCCTCCTCGAGCAGCTCGACGACGACGTCGTCCTGCCTTTTGCCGTCGATGCGCTCATTCGCTTCGGCGCTGGCTTTCCGGGCGTCACGGAGAGGGCCAAGCGACTCGCAAAGGAGCCGGGGAAGCGGAAGATCGCCGGGCTTTGCCTTGTGGCGGCGTTCGGTGACGAGGGCAACGCCGGCTTCCTCGAGCTCGCCCTCGCGGGGACGAAGACCAACGAAGATGCGGCCCGTACCTTTCTCGGACCTCTGCTTTCGGATACGGACGAACGCGTCCGGAGCTCCGCACGGCGCACCTGGAAGGCGCTGGATCTGAAGCCCACGGATTTCGGCCAGAATCTCGGCGCTTGAAGGACGCCTTCGCGGCGGCCGACGCCCCTCGCCGGGCGGTGATATAGTCAAGCTCATGCGTGGCCTTCGACTCTTGGTTCGTGGGGTTTGTCTCGGGCTCGTCGCGTGCGGGCTCGTCGCGTGCGGCGGCAGAGAGAAAGCGAAGGAGCCCACCGAGAAGCCGGCGTACACGGACGAGACGCCGAAATGGGAAGGCGCGACGACGCCTGAGCCAAACGCGCCGTCGAAGTCGTCCGGTGGACCGACGGTCAACGAGGCACCGACGAAGCGCTCCGATCAGTACGACAGGGAGGCGACCGAGGTCGTCCTCAAGCGCGCCGCCCGTCAGGTGAAGGAGAACTGCGGTCAAGCCAAGGACGAGGATGGCAAGGCCGTCGGTCCGTGGGGCAAGACCACGATTCAAGTGCAGCTCGGCCACAACGGCCGCTCGAAGGGCACGACCGTGCCTTCCCCCTTCCAGGGCAAGCCGACCGGCAATTGCGTCGAGAAGGCGTTCGCGAACCTCACGTTCCCCCCGTGGTCCGGAGCCGACGCGCAGGTCGACTGGGAAGTCGAGCTCGTCGAGCCGGCCAAAGAGAAGAAGTAGGTCCCGCTGCCGATCTGATGCGCGTCCGTACGATGCGCATCGACTGCCGATACGCGCGCGAACGCTGAGCCGCTCGTCGCCGACGAGGTCTGCGTCCGAACGCAGCCGCCACGTGGCGTAGCGACTGCACGCGCGCCCGGCAGGAGGCAGACAATGAAACAGTTCGTTCGACTCATCAGTGTTTGCAGCGTGGCCTCGCTCGGGATCGTCGCGGTCCCGAGCGTCGCCAGTGCAGAGACCGCGGAGAGCGCGGACGTCGGGACCACGAGCTCCGCGATGCATGCGCACAAAGCCTTCAAGGAGGCGCTCGCCGAGCTGGATCTCCGGCCCGAGCAGAAGGAGGCCATCGACGAGCTCCGAGACGAGGGCAAGGAGCGCCGCGCGCCGGTGAAGAAGGCGAGGCGCGAGCTGATGTTGGCGGTCGCCGATCAGGTCGAGGAGGGAAAGATCGACCGTTGCGAGGTCGAACCTCAAATCAAGAAGGTCGCCTCCGCAGTCGCCGAGGCGCGTCCGGGTGACCGAGCCGCGTTCGAGAAGCTGCACGAGATCCTCGATCCGGAGCAGCGCGCGCAGTTCGTCGAGTCACTCCAGCGGCGCATGGAGGCGCGAAAGGGCAAGGCCGAGCCGCGTGCGCTCGTCGAGAAGATGGACCGCGAGCTCGACCTCACGGACGAACAGAAGCAGCAAGTCGCGCAGATCCTCTCCGGCCTCCGCCAGATCTACGAGGCCGAGCCCGCGCACGCCGAACATCACGAGCGCTGGGCGAGGATCCTCGAGGCGTTCAAGAGCGACCATTTCGACCTCGACAAGGTCGCCCCGATGAAAGATGTGGCGGAGAAGGTCACCAAGCGGATCGAGGGTCACCTCTGGGCAGCCGAGGCCGTGCTCCCCGTGCTCACCGAACAGCAGCGCGCCCGCCTCGCCGAGAAGCTTCGCGACAAGGCGAAGGGTCACAGCGGGACGAAACACGGCGCCTCGACCGGCATGGACGACGACGAGGACTGAACCGCGTACCGCGACTTCCACCCCCCACCGAGAGCCTGCGGGAGCTCGAGCCCGCAGGCTCTCGACCGCCGACACACCGCATCATCGCCGGAGATCACGGCCAAGACGCCGGTGAATATTCCGCGCGCGCGGAGCGTCTCTTCCTCCCTCGGGAGCATCCTCGGGGATGCCCCGCGAAGAAAGCCCGTACATACTCGAAGCCATGCCCGCCGCTCGACTCGCTTACCTCGCCGACCGCCAGGTCCACCTCGTCTTCGACGATGGCACCGAGGAGCCGCTCGTGAGCCCCTTCGTCGAAGGGGTGCACCGTCGTGAGGCGAGCATCGAACGCAAGACCGGCTGGAAGACGAAGGGCACCGGAGCGCGGTTCATGGGCGCGGCCGCGCTCTGGGACGAGGCCGAGGGACGGAGATCGCCGGCGACGTTCACGTCCGTCGCGAGAGGTCGACAGCGCGGCGAGATCCTCTACGCGATCACCACCGGTCCGGTGAGCGGCCTCTTCGCATACGACGTCGAGACGGGCGAGGAGCAGCGCCTCGTCCACGGGACCGACGGCGCGGCGCTGGCGATCGCGACGAGCGACGACCACCGCGTGATCGCGATGGCGCGCGACCAGAAGAACGGCGCGCGGAACCTCGCCGTCATGCGGGACGATGGCGGCGACTCGGCGCTCGTCACCGACGGCGACACGATCGACGACGCGCCGGCGTGGGTGCCCGTCGGTCCCGAAGTGACGGAAGGTCGCCATCAGCTCGTCTACCAGTCGACCGGCATCGGGCGCGACGCCGCCGGCATGGTCGCCGGCTTCGGGCCGACGGAGATCAACATCCTCGACGCCGAGCACGGCTCGCTGAAGACCATCCTCTCGAGCCCGGACTACGACTATCTCGCGCCGCGCATGACCCGAGACGGCACGCTGCTCGTGATGCGGAGGCCGTACCAGGGACTACCGAAGGGCCCCGATCCGACCGCGTACCTGAAGGACGGCTTGCTCGCGCCGTTCAGGCTTGCCTACGCGGGCTTCCGCTATCTCGACTTCTTCTCGATGCGCTACACCGGCAAGCCACTCGCGAACGCCGGCGACACGCGGGCGCGCAACATCGACGCGCGGAAGCTCATCGAGCGGCAGAACATCGCCGCCGCCGGCGAGGAAGGCGAAGACGCGAAGGCCCGGCGGGCACCTGCCGACTGGGTGCTCTTGCGCCGTCGGCCGAACGGCGAGGAGATCGAGGTCGCGAAGAGCGTCGTCGCCTTCGATCTCGACGCGAGCGGAGCGGTCTTCGTGAGCGACGGCGACGGCGTCGATCGGATCGGTGCGGACGGCGTGACGAAGCGACTCTCGCGCGCGCAGCGTGTGATGGCGATCGCCGCCACGCACTGACTCACCGTTCGCCTGAAACCACGAGCGGTGAGCTCGAAAGGCGAGCCGCGAGTCAGAGACCTTCGTCCATCCGGCGCATGCCCTCGAGGAGCAGCGCTTCGGCCGACTCCGCAACGAGGCGCTTCGGCGGGACGAAGGACGGATCGAGCGCGAACTCGCCATCCTGGAAGCGAACCATCGCGTAGAAGGCGTCGGCGCCGGAGATGTTGCCGAGCACCGCGTTCGCGATCGCGCCTTCGAGGAAGTGGATCTCGCCGGAGCTGCCGCCGCTCTTCACGTTGAGCTTGCCGGTCTTACGGCCGTGGAAGAGGACCTGCACGATGTCGGGCAGGCCCATCTCGCGGAGGCTTCCGCTCACGCCCTTCGCGCCGCCGCCCTTGCCGCTCTGAGAGCGCTGCTCGAGCATCGCCTTGATCTTGGCGACGAGGACGTCCGCCTGCACGGGCTTGGCCACGAAGTCCATCGCGCCGAGATCGAACGCGCGTTGTGCCTCGGCACGCCCCTGCTTCTGGGTGTGGACGATCCACGCGACGTCGCGCCCCCAGCGCTCCTTCCGAGCCTCGGAGAGGAAGGCGAGGCCGTCGGCGTCGGGGAGCTCGACCTCGCAGACGACGAGATCGAACTCGACCCCCTCCATCGCGACGAGCCTGCGCGCGGCGTCGGCGCTTCGAGCGATCTTCACGTCGAAGCCCTGCTCCACCATCCGGAGCTCCAGCACCGTCGACTCCTCGGGATCGGGGTCGACGATGAGCGCGCGATGGCGGTTCGCGAGCAGCTTCGCCTTCATGTCCTCGCCGAGGACGAGCGCCTTGTACAGATCGAGGATCGCCGGATCGAAGATCGTGCCCCGGTGCTTGTGGAGCACGTCCATCGCCTCCGCCGGACCAAGCACCTTCCGGAACGGGTTGCGTGGGTTCTGCGTGAGGTCCGCGTACGTGTCCGCCACGGCGAGGAGGCGGCCGCCGAGAGGGATCTCCTTGCCGGCCAGCTTGTCGGGGAAGCCCTTCCCGTCGAAGCGCTCGTACATGTGGAAGACGGCGTTCCGGATCGCTGGCGGCAGGCGCACCGCCTCGAGGAGCCGGAGCGGAGTGTCGTACGCCTTCTGCGCGGCGAGGCGGTGGCCTTCGTACTCACTGCAGTTGAGCGCGGTGAGATGGAACTGGCCCATCTTGCCGAGGTCGTGGATGTGCCCTGCGACGATGACCGCGTACGTGTCGGCGTTGTCGAGGTTCATCCGCTCCGCGACGCGGCGGAGGAGACGCGCAACCTGCGACGAATGCCCGCGAAGCTCCTGTCGGGCGTTCTCGAGGAGGCTCACCATCACGGTGAGGAGCTCGATCGTCGTGTCGTTCTGGAACGCGTGCACCGAACGCTCCGCCGACGGGGCGGGCTCGGGCACGACCCGCATCATCAGCGACGACGGCTCCTGCGGAGGCGGGAGCGAATCGAAGGACGGTGCGCGGGAGCGAACGGGCGGCGGAGACGGCGGCTCACGGCGCGGCATCTCTCGCGGCGGCGGCGGTGCGGAGAGCGACACGTCGGCAGTGGCGCGCTTCACCGATGCCCGCTGGTTCGGGAGCGGCGGCGGCACCGGCATGTCGAAGTCCGGAGAGCTCGCGCGAACGGCGGATGCGCTCGGCCGGATGCCGCGCATCAGATCATCGTCGTCGTCGGGGCTCGAGCGGCGCTGGGCCGGCGGCGGAGAGAGGCGCTCGAACGCCATGTCCTCGTCGATGGTCGACGAGTTGCGCTTGAACGTCTCCTTCGCCGCCATCACACGGCCGTCGGCGAGGACCTGCTGCCCGAAGTCGTAGGAGGTCACCCGCTCGAAGCGCTCGAACGCGCGGACGTCGCCCGCGTGGTGCTTGCGGATCGCCGCGGAGACGGCGGCAGGCCGTGCGACGAACGCCTTCACGTCACGAGCGCCGGAGACGAGCTTCACCTCCCGGAGCATCTCCGCGTTGTCGGGATCGGGCGTGACGACGCTGAGCACGCTCGTCTGGCGATCGAAGAGGACCGGGAAGACGCCCAGCGTCTCGGCGACACGACGCGGGACCATCTGGACGGTCGCGCGCGGGATGTCGGCCTTCGAGAGCTTCTCCGCGGAGACGAAGTGTGTGCGGTAGATGCCCGACAGCGCCTTGAGGAGATCGCCCTCGCTCAAGATCTCGTTGTCGATGAGTACGTCCTCGGCGCGCTCGGACGTCGCGTGGAGCAGCGCGACCGCTCGCTCGTATTGGGGCCGCTGCAGGATCTGCGCTCGATGGAGCAGATCGACGACCTTCATCTTGGGCGTACCCTGAGCGCTCACGGAGGTGACCGCCTTCTATTCTAACCGCCCTCGCTCGCCCTTTGGCGTACGAAACTCAGTAGGAAATCGAGGGCCACCTGGTTCTGGCCCCCCTCGGGGATGACGATGTCGGCGAACCGCTTGGAGGGCTCGACGAACGCCAGGTGCATGGGCCGCACCGACTCGTAGTACTGTTTACGGATTTGGCCGAAGGACCGCCCTCGGTGCTCGAGGTCCCGGCGGATCCGCCTCATCACGCGGATGTCGGGATCGGTATCCACATAGAGCTTCACTTCGAAGCGCGACCGTAGCCGTTCGTCCGCGAGGACGAGGATGCCCTCGACCACGATGATCGCCGCCGGCTCCACGAGCACGCCGTCCTTCGCGCGGTCGTGGACCGTGAAGTCGTACGTCGGGCGCTGGATCGACTTCCCCGAGCGGAGCGCATCGAGGTGCTGCGTCATGAGGTCGAGCTCGAGCGCATCCGGATGGTCGTAGTTGACGCTCTCGCGCTCCGACTCCGGCAAGTGCGTCTGCGGCCGGTAGTAGTGGTCCTGCTGGAGCATCACTCCGCTTCCCGGCGGAAGCGCCTCGAGCACCGCACGCGCGATGGTGCTCTTACCCGATCCCGATCCCCCCGCGATCCCCAACACGAGCGGTGGCCGAAAGGACGGAGGCGGCTGCATCGCGCATTTTCCTAGCACACGCGCGACAAACGGTCGGCGTCATGTTGCTCGCGCGAAGGCGAGCGAGACGCTCGCGCCGTGCTCCATTGCAGGTTTGAAATGCGCGCGCCGCTCGAAGGCACCACCGTGCGTCGCGACCGCGCGAGGCGTCGGATCGGTCGCGAGCTACTTCGTGTTGACGAGCCAGGCGAGCGGACGCCGATACGTGCTGATCATTCGATCGCTCGGGACCTCGTGGCCCATGCCGGCGACGAGCTGCACACGCACCGGGACCTTCACCTTCTTGAGCGTCTCGCCGACGCACACGGTGTTCCGCGCCACGCCGTCGTTCTCACCGGTGAGGAGGTAGACCCTCTCGACCTTGCGCTTCTTCTTGTCGAGCGCTTCGGTCACGTCGCCCCAATACGCGTCGCTCGCGGCGAGGATGAGCCAGCGCGACCACGTGCGCTGATCCTTGAGGCCGACGTTCATCGCGACCCAGGCACCTTCGCTGAAGCCGACGAGGACGTTGTTGCGGCGCTGGACCTTGCCCTTGTACTTCGCGCGGAGCGCCTCGATCGTCGCGTCGATCACGCGCTGGGCGTCGACCGTGCCGTTCGTCCACGTTCGGCCACCCGCGTCGTTGACGCCGCTGCCCGAGGGGCAGACCACCCAGCCGAACTGCGTCGCGACGCGCGCCCACTTCCGGCAGTCCTCCGCCGGATTCCCTCCGCGGCCGTGGAGGTACATGATCACGGGCTTCGACCCGCGGGCATTCGGCTTGTAGTAGAAGGCGTCGGGAGCGCCGGGGACCGCGATGCGGAGCGGGTCGCCGAGCGATGCGGGCTTCGCGAACGCCACACGCGGGAGCAGCGCGAGGATCGCCGTAGCGATCAGGGCGAGAAGCACACTACGCATCGGGCCCCGAGCATAGTCAACGACGGCTCGGAGGCAACCCTCCACAGCGATCGCGCGGCCTCACGCGGCCTCAGGCGGTCTCAGGCGGTCTCAGGCGGTCTCAGCGCTCTCACTTAGCGCGACGGGCCCTCCGGCCGGGAAAAAGCCGGGCGTCCGTCAGCCCAGCAAAGCCCCGCCGACCGAGAGCCCGAAGGCGGTGGCGTCGTCGTCCGAGGCCGGCCACGGGACGGTCTGGTCCTGGCGTGCGTGAACGAGAGCGCCCGTTCCGTTCGCGACGAACGCCCGGAGGCGCATCATGACGGCGCCGTCCTTCTCGATGCGCTCCGCGTAGGCGCCCAGCGGCGTCTTGCAGTCCGCTCCGAGCGCCGCCAAGACGCCCCGCTCAGCATGGACGCAACGGCTCGTGACCTCGTCGGCGAGCACCGCGAGGAGCCGGCCCGTCGCTTCGTCGTCGACCCGCGACTCGATCCCGAGGGCCCCCTGCCCGACGGCGGGAAGGCTGACCTCCGGCGAGAGCACCTCCGTGGCGCGGTCGGCGAGGCCGAGCCGCACGAGGCCGGCGCGCGCGAGGATGATCCCGTCCGCCTCGCCCGCGTCGACCTTGCGCAGGCGCGTGTCGACGTTGCCGCGCAGCGGGACGATCTCGAGGTCAGGACGCACGGCGAGGAGGTTCGCGGCGCGCCGCAGGCTGCTCGTGCCGATCTTCGCGCCCTTCGGCAGATCGGCGAGCGTGCCGTACCGCGGAGCGACGAGGACGTCGCGCGGGTCTTCTCGCTGCGGGATGCAGGTGATCGCGAGGCCGTCGGGGAGCGTCGCCGGCACGTCCTTGATCGAGTGCACCGCAATGTCCGCCCGGCGCTCGAGCAGTGCCTCCTCGATCTCCTTCACGAAGAGGCCCTTGCCGCCGACCTCGGAGAGCGGGCGATCCTGGATCTTGTCGCCCGTCGTCACGACCTGCTCCTCGACGAGCTCGAGGTCCGGGTGCGCCGCCTTCAGGCGCGCAACGAACGCGCGGCACTGCGCGAGCGCGAGGGCGGACCGACGAGTGGCATAGACGAGGCGCGGCATGGGCCGGGCATCATAGCGCGCGAGGCAAGCATCTCGCCGAAGAACGCCGCCGAGAACATGAGCCTCGCGCGGCAGATCGCGATGAAGGTGCTGCGGAGCTCGCCAGCGGCCGCTGCCGTGGCTGTGCTTGGCCGCTGTCCTCCAGCCCGGCCCCTGGAGAAGAGATCCGAACCTTGGAGAAGAGAAGAGAGGTCGCGACGCGATCCACGCGACGCCGCCCTCCGGCGGGCACCGCTGATGTCAGACGCGTCGCCACGGCGAGAGGCCGTGGCGTCGGATCACTCGGTAGAGGAGGACGAGGTACGTGAGGTCGAGCACGGCGAACGCGACGTACACGACGTAGAGGAAGTAGAGCGGACGGCCGAGCTTCTCCTGCGCGTAGATCAGCAGCAGCGTCCCGAAGAAGCGCGCGATGCCGATGTACATCGACTGGCCCTTGGGATTGTTCCTGCGCAAGAGCATCTGGAGGGACGCTGCGCTCAGCAGGAGCTGTGCTCCGAAGCCCGTGATGCTTCCGCCCGCGCGGTCATTCGCGTCGATCGTCAAGCCCACGACCGATGCCGCGGACACGACCAGCACGAACACGAACGCCGGCACGAACAGCTTTCGGGGATAGTGGGCTTGCCACTCCTGACGCCCGTACCGCAGGTATTGCGCGACCATCACCACGTCCAGCGCGCCCCAGAGGAAGTTCACGAGATTGGCGGGGAACACATCGGGCCAGACGAGGCCGAAGATCATCTCCCACGAGATGTTCACGCACAGGGGAACGAGCGGCATTCCGTAGGTGCGGTCGAGGAAACCGCGCCGGATGATCATCAGGTAGGTAGCGAGCCAGAGCACGGCGCATGCGCCGAACGAGGCGAGGAACACGGGATCTTCCGTATGCACGTTCAACCTCCGAGCACGTGACGAGCGATGAGCGCGACGAACGCGACGAACGCGTCCGTGCCATCGGGGAGCACGTCCGCGAGCAGGGTGACGTTCGCTCCCCTGCCGAGGCGAGCGAGCGTCGCCGCCACCACGACCACGCATGGCGCGATCAGCCATCCCGCGGGCGCGAAGAGACCGCCCCACGTTCCGACCGCGACCACCACCGACCAGCAGACCGCGATCACCAACAGAATGCGTGACGCGTGGTGGCGGCCATGTCGCACGGCGAGCGTGGGGACCCCATCGCGACGGTCCGCGTCGACGTCGCCGAGGTCGCAAGCAGCGGTGTTCACGAACGCAGAGAGGGACATCGCGAGGCCCTGCGCGACGAGCACTCGCGCGTCGTGTACGCCCACCGTCGTCGCTGCCCAGACCGCCGCGCCCGCCACGCAGAGCGCGGTGTACGCGTTCTTCGCGTAGGGAATGTCCTTCACACGTGCGATCCCGCGGCGACGAAGGGCCGGGATGACGCCGAGCCAAGGCATGCAGTACGCCGCGACGCTGAGCGGGAACACGATCGTGATCGCGGCGGCGACGGCGCCGCGGAGCGCGTACGCGACGAGAGCCGCGGTCACCAAGAGGAGAGCCGCCATCCCCGAGCCGCGGGCCCAGCGACGAGCTCCTGCAGCCTTGCCCTCGTCGACGAGGTGGTCGATCGCGTAGCTACCGACGGCCACGCACAGCACCATCGCGAGTACCGCGATCGACAGCTCGGCGCGCACGAGCACCAGACTCGTCGTGACCTGCGCGGTGATGCCGATGGCAGCCGAAATCGGTGTTCCGGCGATCTTCACGAGCGCGGCGCGCGCATGGTTCCGGACCGCACGCGTGGGGTTCGGGACGTCCGGTAACGAGCGGGCGTCGGTCGCTCGAAAGAGCGTCGTCGTGGGCAGCATCGAGTCCTCCAGAACGCGCGCCATCGCGCGTGAGGCCGCCCGACTGCAGCGCGCGTGCCGGCCCCGACACCGTCCATCTTCGCGGCGGCCACCGCGCATTTCGCGGGGCGTGGAGAGCGCTCCCCGACGTGCGCGCACGTTCACGCCTGCGTGCGCGCACCGCGTAGCGAGAGGGGCTCCTGAATGCCCTCGCGCCGCCCGGGGCGCTCGACTCCGTCGACGCCCAGACGGCTACGCGGGCATGTCGTTCGACGCCGGCTTCGTGTCGCCCCGTCTCGACATCGGTCCCGCGAAGCGATCGCCTCAGTCCGCGCTGCTCGCAGCTCGAGGACGTCCCTCCGCCGCCCGTCAGCGCTCCTGAGCCATGGTCTGCAACTCGGGCGCCGGTTGATTTTCAAGGCGCATCGCACTCAAATCCGAACCGAAACGCAAGCAATCGACATCGCCGCGGGATAAGGATCCTACCTTTCAGGTTGGACTACTCGCGTCTCCGAGAAAACGAGGAGCCTTGCTCATGGCTACGACCGCGCGTCTGCTCGAAGAGCTCGAGTCCGTGACTCACCGCGAGCGCATGCGACGCATGGTGCGCCTCGGGGCGGCTTCGGCCGCGGGTGATACGAACGCGGGCGCCCTCCTCGATGCGCTCTGGGCATCCGGCAAGACATACGAGCGCACCCTCGCGCTCCAGGCGATCTACGGCTCAAGAGGGCGCGCCGGCGATGGACGCGAGCGCACGCGTTTGCTGGAAGCCGCCACCTCCGCGTCGCGGACGCTCCGTTTTCGTGCGATGCGTCTCGTCGCGACTGCGTGTGACGACACGGGAGCGGGAGAGGTACTCCACCGGACCGCTTCACGGAATGCCCGCGGTCGGCTTCTCGCGATGCTTCATCGTCGCGGACGCCGGGGTGCGATCGCTGCCTTTCTCGAGATGGCCGGTGTGCTCGACGATCCGCGGAACGTCGACCTGCTGCCGCTCGCCTCGCGGGAGCTGGTGGTTCGTGAGATGGATGGGTTCCGTCAACACGCGAGCGGGGTCGGATGGATGCGCCTTGCGAAGCATCATCCCGAAGTCGCCGCGAGCGAAGTCGATCGCGCGGCAGCGGCGAAGCTCGATCCGCGTTCGCGCGCCCGCGTTTTGCCGATCCTCACCGTCACGTCGCGGCGCGCTCCGACGCAGATGCTCGCGGCCGTGGCGCGCCTCTCGCGGGCGGGCGAGCCGGTGCCCGCCGCGGTCTGGAACGAGCTCGTGAAGCGCCTTCCGCACGAGACCGTGGATCTCCTGCGCGAGCGCGACGAGCACGCCCTCGTCGGGACGCATGCCCCGGGATCGTTCGCAGGGATTCAGCTCGCGAATGTCGCGCACCGCCTCGGCGCCGAACGGCTCTCGTACGTGGTGCGCCGGGCCTATCCCTCGCTCCCCGAAGGGCGGCGCGGCCGACGATGGCTGCTCCGGCTCACGCCCGAGGACCGGCGCGCCACGCTCGATGCCTGGGCGCACGGACCGGCGCGGCGCGCCTGGGGCGGGTTCCTTCTTCGCCACATGCCGAAGGACGAAGTGCGTCGCGACGCGTTCGAACGGTGGGTCGCAGCGGCGCGGGACAAGGAGGGGATCGTCAGCGTGGCCCGCCTCGCGGACTTGCCGCACGACCTGCGTCACGAGGAAGCCGAGCGCCATCTCGAACGCGTGCCGGCACTCGAGGGCAAGCCCGAGCGGCTCGCGTGGGCGCGGCTTCTCCCGTTCGAGCGCGCACGGACCAGCCTCGCGAGCTTCCTCGGTCACCCCGAAGGCGAAATTCGCGCTCTCGCGATGAGCGCGCTGGTCCGAACGGTCGACGGCGATCGTGCGAGTGTGAACGCACTGCTCGATGTCGTGAAGAGCCGGCGTTTCGAGCAGGATCCGGTGCGCCTGGCGACCATGAACGCGCTCGCGGATCTGCCGTGGGCCTGCTTTCCGGCCTCGACGTTGCCGGCGGTCGCCGAGATCGTCGAAGGGGCGCTCGCCGCCTCGGACCTCTCGACGACGACGGCGGCACACACGGAGCGGCTCGTCGTCCGCCTCTTCCGCGTCGATCCCGAGTGGGGCGCGGCGTGGCTCGCCGCACTCGTGAAGACGCGGGGAACGATCACGCAGCTTGGCCTCGGCGAGGGTCTTCTGCCGGACGATCTCGTCCGGTTCGAGCCAGCCTTCGCGAAGCTCGTCGCCCTCTGGGTGAGTCGCGAACGCGCTGGATCCGTCGTGTGGCTCGCGCGGAGCCTCGGCAAACGGCTCGCGCTCGCGCCCTCGGTGCTTTCGGGTCTCGAGCAACTGGCGCGAGAGCTCCCCTTCGTCGGAGTGGCGGCGGCGGCGCTCGACCTCCTCCGACGCGCGGCGCCCGAGCGCTTCGGACGACTCGTCCCCGAGCTCCTCGGTGACGACGCGAGCTTCCTCGCGCTACCGAGCGTCGCAACGCACGTGTCGTGCATGCGTCAGGATCTGTTGCGCGGCATGCTCGGAACAGCAGCGCCGGTGCAGGGCCGGTTCGCGACGGGACGCGCGCGATGGGTCCTCGACTTCACCGCGGGAACGCCCACGTGGACGTCGTCCTGCCAGGAGCGCTGGGCGGCGCAGCTGGTAGGGCTCGCGGCCGACCCTGATCAGGACGTGCCGACGCTGCGCTTCGCGATCGATCGTCTCGCGTCCCTCGCGTTCGCCGACGCGAAACCATTGCTTCGGTTCACGTCGGACACGCGCCAGCCCGTCCGCGAGATCGCGATCGACGCGGCGGCACGACTCGACGCAGCGGAAGGGCTCGACACGCTCCTCGCATGCCTCGCCGACGATCGTGCGCGCTGGGCGATCTACGCGCTGCGCTCGGTCTTCGCCGAGCTCCCGCGGCACGAGGTCCTCGCACGGCTCCGGGCAGTACCTCGCGAGAAGGTCACGGTCGCCAAAGAGGTCGTGCGTCTCCTCGGCGAGCTCGGTGGCGAGGACGCGTTCGCCGAGATCCTCGCATTCGACATCCCCCAGACGAAACGCGACGTACGCATCGCGATGCTACGCGCGCTCTGGGGCTACCTCCACATGCCTGCGGCGTGGGCGACGTTCGAACGCGCGGCCGCCGATCATGACTGGGTCGTCGCTTCGCGCATCGCCGACGTGCCGATGGAGCGCCTCACTGAGGACGCCGAGACGCGCCTCGCGGATCTGCTTGCCCAGGTGCTCGATCGCCCCGAAGCGGAGCTGCGACTCGATCTCTTGCGTCGCGCCGGGGCGCTGCCGCTCCGGGACGTGACGCGGCGATTCTTTCGGGCAGTGGCCCGCCGGATCGGCGCGAAGACGTCGGACGAAGCTCGCGCGGCCACGGCGGCAGCACTCCTCCGCATGCGCGGTGACGACGGCGAGGAAGCTGCGTTCGTCCTCGCCGAAGTCGACGCGGTCATCGCGCGCCGCCAGACGGCGACCGCGGTGCTCGAAGCGCTTCGGCCTTCGCCCTGGGGCCCTGCCTGGCGCGGTCGTCTCGCGCACCGTGTGCTCCGGCTCCTCGCGACCGATCCGCGGTCCGTGATGCCACGCATCGACTTCGCCGGCCATGTCCTCGATGCGCGCGAGCTCGTGCGCCTGTTCGAAGAGCTTCAAGCGAGCAGCCTGCTTCACGTCGACGCGCTGGCGGCCGCCTTTGCCAGCGTGGACCGCTGCGTCTCGCCGAGCGTCATCGAGGCCCGTCTCCGCACCGCGCCGTCGGAGGAGTTGCGCCGGATCGCGCTCCACGCCCTCGTCCGAGAGGCGCGTCTCCGCGGCTGGACGCGCGAGCAACGGGCGCTCCTCGAGGAATACCGTGCCGATGGCGCGATGGTCGTCGCGAGCGCCGCCGCGTGGGTGTTTCCGCCAGCAGTGGATGCGCAAGCGTAGGCGCCGCCCGCTTCGGTCACGGATCGAGGTCCATCGCACCGGTCAGTGCGGGAGGCGCTCTTCGCTCTCCTGGGGCGCAGGCGCGGGCGGCCCGGCGAGGGGTGCCAGCTCCATCCCCAGCTCGTATCGGATCGGCATCGCCTATCGTATCGAGCCACCTGCCCCGACACCACCTGCCCGAGCCACCTGACGGCGCCGGGCTCGCCGATCTGCAAAAGACGTCGGTCCTGCAGTACCGGGGATGGCGTGCGGTGCGGGTCACGTCTGCGGTAGCGGCTGCGATCGTCGAGGGGACCGAGGCTCCGGAACGATGCGCGGCACGCTGTCCGCCGTATTGGCTCTCTCTCCGCCGGCTCGACCACACGCTCTCTTCGCGGTAGTGATGAGCTTGGTCGACGCGTCCGTCGTGAAAGGACGCGTGGCGAAAGCGAGCCATCATGCCTCTTCGCAACCGACACACCGTGAGAATCGAAGCCGTCGCCGTGGCGGTCATGCTCGCCGCTTTCGCGTCGACCACTCACGACGCGGACGCCCAGGTCGTCCGCGATCACCGCTCGGGTGGCTCTAGCGACGGCAAGGAGTGGACGCCGCCCTCCACGACGCCTTCCGCGCCGCCTCCGGCGGTGAACGGGCCGCCTCCAACCGCGCCGGGCGAGTTCGCGTTCCAGAATGTCGTCAGCAAGCACTATCTGTCGGCGGCCGGCTCGCTACGCATGTCGCCCACCCGAGGAGCGACCGAGAAGTTCCGCATCGTACGTGAGCGCGGGACCTCGTTCGAGCGGATCCAGTCGGCGTCCAACCAATTCGTGATGGCGAACGCCGACGTTCGGAAGCCTCCGGCGGCGCTGTCCTCGACCGCGGGCGAGGCTACCTTGTTCTCCCTTTCGTCCCGGGGCGCCGGCTCGTACGCGGGGGCATTCGAGATCGTCTTGAAGGCCGCACCGACGTGGACGTTGCAGCAGGACGGCGACGTGACCGGGCTGAAGCCGACCGTGTCTGCCTGGAACGTCACGAGCAATGCCCGGGCGCTGTTCTGGATTACGAAGTGCGGCGACATCGGCACCGGGCAGGAGTACGCGCTCCGGCCGGTCGGGGCGACGACGGGCTCGGCTCGACAGCGTTTCGTCCGCCAGAGCGACGGTACGTACGCGCTCGAGATCGGCTCGCGGAAGTACTGGTCGGCGACCGGTGGCGGCGGCAATGCCCCGGGCAAGGGCTCGGACGGCTATCCCATCGAGTACAAGGATTCGATCGGCGCGTACGAGAAGTTCAAGGTGATCGACCAGGGCAACTGTACCTACGCCATCCAGACGGCCAAGGGCTGGTACTTCGGAATGAAGGCCGGAAGCTGGAACTGGAGCACAATCTCGACGCGAATCAGCGACCCGAACGCAGCGCCGTCGATCGGCTACGTCGCGTACTGGGAGCTCATGCCGATTGGTCTTTGATCGGCCGCGCGGCCGATGGGGCCTTGGTCGCGGAGGTCTGGCAACAGCTCAAACCAATCAACGACGCCGAGTATATGAATATTCACGATTCCCCCCAGAGGGGCGGAGCGCGGTAGCGAGCGCCCCCCGAACGAGGATGTATCGTATCGCCGCCGTGATAGGTTGTGTGCATGCGAGTTGCTGCGTTGGCGTTCTCCTTGGCCATGATTGGCGCCGGTGCGGCTGCATGTTCAGGTGCATCGGGCAATCCGATGAGTGCGCCTCCTCGAGACGATGAGGACGCCGGGGACGACACGAACCATCCGCCCATTGACCCCGCGAGCGACGCGTCCAGCTTGGATGCGGGCGTCTCCGATTCAGGCTCGAGCCCTGACGCCGATTCCGGCGTTACGGTTCCGCTGCCGCCCGCGCTGCGGCTGGTGCATCTGTGGCCCTCCACTCTCGGACAGCGGGTCAATGTCTGTGCTCACCGTCACGGCGAACCGCCGAGCGCCACACCGCTGTCCGCGACGCCGCTTTCGTACACGGAGATCACGCCGTATTTCTCCGTCCCCGCCGGGACATATGACTTTCGAATCGTCTTCGCGATGAGCGGCTTGCCGGGCAGCCCCGCGACGGACTGCCTGAGTGATGCAGGCTACGGCGCCGACGGGCTTACCGACGTCGTCGTTACCGGTCCCACGACGTTGACCGTTCACGCGACGTACGACGGCACGCCCGAAATGTTCGCCTTCGCCGATACGGGGACTCCGGTCCCAGCGATGAACAACATCCGTGCGCGCAATGCAAATTCGAGCAACGTCACCATCCACGCACGCTCGTTCATGGTTGACCAGTATTGGGGCCCCATCCAGCCAGGTCACGAGTGGCCGATGCAGGCATTCGGACCGAACGACGGCGCAGTCTTCACAGTGTCTCGTAACGGCGGCGGCACCTATGTCGTCAGCGTGACTGCGCCGGACACTGTTGGAACGTGGGACATCTTCACCTACCGTCTTGCTTCGAACAGCACTCGGTTGGTGGCGTGTCCCGAATCGACGATCACGACGACCTGCAAGCTCGGCCTGTGAAGCAAACTCTGGGGGAGCTGCGAGGGAAGGAAGTGGCGCTGCTGGTAGCTGGGCTCGCTCGAATCGCGATCGCGTGAACGAACGCGCTTCGCGCTGTTCCGCTGAGCCCACACGGACGAACGCCGCGAGGTCCCGGCCCGACGCGGTCAGTGCGGGAGGCGCTCTTCGCTCTCCCGGGGCGCAGGCACGGGCGCGCCCGGCGCGGGCGGCTCCGCCCGGGGCAGGGCTTGCGCTGCGGGAGCGGCGGGCAGATCGAAGAGGTGCTGCGCCGCGCGCACGAGATCGTTGCCGTCGCTCGCGCCCGCTGCCTGCTTCAGCCGCGTCGTCGGCGAGTGGAGGAGCTTGTTCGTAGCGCTCTCGATCATCTGCGCGAGCGCGGCGCGGTCGGCCTCGCCGAGGTGCTTGAGCCGGCTTCCGAGGCTCCGCTCGAGCTCGGCGACGAGCACGCCCCGCGTCTTGGCCCGGAGCGCGACGATGGTGGGGTTCACGTTGAGGCCACGCGCCCACTGGTTCCACGAGCCGAGCTCCGCCTCGACGATCTTCTCGGCGGCGGCCACCTCGGCCTTCCGCGATCGCATGTTCTCGGCGACCTCGCTCTGAAGATCGTCGACGTCGTAGACGTATGCGTTGTCGATGTGCTCGTGGATGGCCGGGTCGACGTTGCGCGGCACGGCGATGTCGATGAAGAAGAGCGTGCGCCCTTTGCGCTGCTTCATCACCCGCTTCACGAGATCGCGCGTGATGACGAACGACTTGCTCGACGTGGACGCGACGACGACGTCGGACTGGACGAGCTCGGACTCGAGCTGCTCGATGGGCGCCGCCGTCGCGTTGAAGTGAGCCGCGAGGCTCGCGGCCCGCTCGAAGCTGCGGTTGCAGATGCGGATCGCCTTCGCCTGCTGGCCGAGGCTCTTGGCGGCGGCTTCGGCCATCTCGCCCGCCCCGACGAGGAGCACGGTGCGGTCGCCGAGGTCTCCGAAGATGCGCTTCGCGAGATCGACGGCGACGCTGGAGATGCTGACGGTCCCCGCGCCGAGCTGCGTCTCGGTACGGACGCGCTTGGCGACGGTGAACGCGCGGCTCACGCAGCGTGCGAGATGGCTGCGGAGCGCACCGGATGCGACGGCGGCGTCGAAGGCGTCCTTCACCTGGCCGAGGATCTGCGGCTCGCCGAGGACCATCGAGTCGAGGCTCGCCGCCACCCGGAAGACGTGCCGGACGGCATCTTCCCCGGTGCGCTCGTAGAGGTACGCGCGGAGCTCGTCGATGTTGCGGGCGCCGATGTGATCGCGGAGCGCCTCGCGGATCGCCGTCGACGCGAGCTGCGCGGCCGCTTCGTGGCTGGTGCCGCTCTTCGGCAGGCCGATCACCTCGACGCGATTGCACGTCGAGAGGAACATCACCTCGTCGATCTCCTCCCGCGCCGTGAGCCGCGCGAGGATCTCCGGAAGGAGCTCGCTGCTGCTCGCGAAGCGCTCGCGCACCTCGACCGGCGCGGTCTTGTGCGACAGACCGATGACGACGACCGGCAACGTCATGGGAGGATCTCGGGCGCTCGGCCGTGGCCCGAGGAGGAGGAGGAGGACGAGGTCGGCCCTGCCTGATGGAGCTGAGCCGTGACCGGAGGAGAAGGAGAACGAAGCAGGTAGAGCATCAGGACCGCGACGGCGAAACCGAAGCCCGCGATCGTGCCGTACGCCGCGCGACGTCCGCGCCACCCCACCGCCGCACGCATGAAGAGGACCGCGGCGATGACGAGCCACGTGACATAGCCGAAGATCGAGCGAAGGACCTCGCTCGGCGCGCCGAGCTCGACGTGCCGTGCCCAGAGCGTGCCGGTGACGATCCCGATCGTGAGGAGCGGAAAGCCCGCGAGGAGGAAGCGGTGCTCCGCGCGGTCGAGGACGTCGAGCGGCGGAAGGCGACGGAAGACACCGTCGATCTGCTTCTTCTTCAGCAGGTGCTCCTGGATCAAGTAGAGCGTGGCCGCCGAGAAGGCGAGCGTGAAGAGCGCGACGCCGAAGAGGTTCGTGGTGACGTGGAACGGGAGGATCGCGCTCTTCACGCGTGCGCTCGGCTCGGCGCCGCCACCGACGAAGCGAGAAGCGAGAAGCGACGTCAGCGCCAGCGGCGCGATGAACGCGCCCGCGACCTCGATCTTGAGGCGCTTGCGCGCGAGCACGTACGCGACCGCCATCGACATCGACGCGACGCTCATCGGGAAGTGGATCCCCTCGACCGGGCAGACGCGGAGGACGAGCGAGGCCACGACGATGTGCGCGGCATGGAGCGCGGCGCCGGCGCCGACCAGGCGAGGCCCGAGGAGCCCCACGTCTCCCTTGCCGCGGACGAGGAACCGCAAGAAGAGCACCGACGCAGCGACGTACGCGGCTGCAGTCAGGTAGAAGAGCCCTTCGGCGACGGTCTCGTTCACGAGGATCCCCTCTTCTTACAACGTCCCCTCGGCGAAGCGCTCGAGCATTTCCTCGTCGCTCTTCGGTCCCGAGCCGATGTCCGTGCGTCCTGCCCGCGCCGTCATTCGCTCCGGCGACAGGAGGTGATCCTCGAAAGGCGTCGTCGGAACGCCGGCCCAGCCGGGCACGACGTCGTACGCGTTGTCACCGATGATCATCGAGTTCTCGAGGATCTCGGCGCCCATGGTCTCTAGCTCCGCCTTCGACTTCACCCTCCCGAGAAGGCCGTGAGGGTCCGGCGAGCCCGTGACTTCGACGACGACGTGCACGACCTCCGTGATCCCATAGCGGCGCCCCTCCGCCAGGATGACCAGCTCGGTCGGCGTGAGTTCGATCTTGCCTTCGACTCCCCACTGATCGAGAGATGCTTGAGGGAAGAACACGCGGTTTTGCATGGCGCGCCGTAGGGACGAGGACGACGTCGGCGGAAGGCCGAGATCGCCGGGGGAGGCGTGGAGCTCACCCCACGATACCACGCCGGCCAAGATAGCCGCAGCGTACGAGGCCATCGTCAGCCTCGGGGACTCGGGCGCCCTCGGCGAGCATGCGACACGGATGAGAAAGGCCTTCCAGCGTCGAACGGGAGCGTTCGGCCCGGAGGACCCCTGGTTCGAGAGTCGAGCGCGAGCGTTCTGGGACGATGCCCTCGTGCTCCAGGGCTTTGCCGCGCTTGCGGCGCCGCTCCTCGACGAGGACAGCCGTGCCATCACGACCTCGCTGGCGCGTGCCCACCGCGGCTTCTTCGTCGTCGAGGAGGTGGACGACCGCGGGGCCTGCCTCCTCGACCTCTGGTCCGGCGCCGAGCTCCTCATTCGTCACCTCGACGAGACCCAGGCGCTCACGCTCGAACACGCCGAGGGCGCGATGGACGCACGGGTCACCGGCGGCCCCTCCGGCTCCGACCTGTTCCTCCTCCCGGGCGCCTACCATCACCCAGCGGATACGCTGGAACCGGCGACCAAGGTGCTCATCGCGGCGCAGGAGCGGGGGATGTCGACCCAGGCTGCGCTCGACGCCCTCATGCGGATGGACCTCGTGTTCCGCTCGTCGTCCCGCGTGAAGGCTGGGTTTGCCTACCGGGTCGAGAGCCTCGGCCCGGCCGGTCCGGCTTCTACCCGGGCCCCGTAGACCCTCCGGGACCGAGGCGCTATACGCGCCGTGACGATGCCCCCGCCCCCGACCTTCGATGTCCGGCTCGCTCGGTCACGAATGCTCTCGCCGAATGTCCGGGAGCTCGGCTTCGAGCGTGTGGATGGCGTCCCGTTCGACTTCCAGGCGGGTCAATGGGTGAGCTTCGTCCTTCCGCTCCCCGACGGTGAAGGACGCCGGGCTTATTCGATCGCCTCCGCGCCCGACGGCTCCCCCGGCCTTGCCATCGCGGTCACGAAGGTCGAGGGCGGTCCCGGCTCCACCTTCCTCCACGACCTCCCGGAAGGCGCAACGGTCCGCGCGATCGGACCGCAGGGCTTCTTCACCCGGCCGCGCGGCACGCCCCAGCCCTCCCTCTTCATCGGGACGGGCACCGGCGTCACTCCGCTCCGCAGCATGATCCTCGACGCGCTCGGGTCGGGTGACGAGTCACCGATGACGCTCCTCTTCGGCGTACGGCATCCGGAGGATCGCCTCTACGTCGAGGAGCTCACGGCGCTCGCCGCGCGCCACTCGAACCTTCGTGTAGAATACACGCTGTCGAAGCCTCCCGGCGACTGGTCGGCCCGTCACGGCTACGTGCAGACGCACGTCGAGGAGCTGTGGCGCGACCTCGAGTCGAAGAACGCGGGCCCTCCGCACGCGTACGTCTGTGGCCTCGAGCGCATGGTGGGCTCCGTCCGCGATCTGCTCCGCAAGCAGATGGGCATCGAGCGCAAGCAAGTCCACAGCGAACGCTACGACTGAGCGCCGTTGGCATTCGCACGGACATAGCGGCGGGACGCGCTCCCCCCCTCGAGCGCGCCTCCGCGAGGTCGACGTCTCAGTGGGTCGAGCGAGGTCCGCCGGACTCGCGCATGCGCACGAGGAAATCCTCGAGCCGCGCGATGAGCTCCTTCGCCGTGCTGCGCGTCGACTCGGTGACCTGCTTCGCAGCCTCCTCCACCTCGAAGACCTTCGGCTCGAGCGTCTCGTTCCATTCCTGCTTCGCGTCGAGTGTCGCGAGATGCAGCTGGAGCTTCACTTCGTCGCGGAGCATTGCGAGCTTCTCGATGCTCTTGTCGACCTCTTCCTTGATGTGATGGGTATCCATGACTCCCTGCGTTACAGGAGCCATGCCACATCGGGTCGCGCGTCCGGATGACCTGATCATGCCGTCGAACGCGGGGCATCCCCGTCCCTCGCCGGACCACTTTGGGATGAGGCAAACGCGCGCGCCGCGGCGATCTGCTCCGCCGCGGCCGCCGTTCGACGCTCGCGCTAGTGTAGTGAGTCCGCCTCCGGACTCACGGAGCGACCAACACGAACGCCGGTGTGGAATCAGACTTCCCCGCCGCGAGGCGGGGCTCGCGGTGATGGATTCCCTACACTAATAGCCCTTGCGCGCGAAGGCCTTGTCGCCGAGCTCGATCTCGCGGCGTGCCGTCGTGACGAGGGCCATCGCCGTACGCTTCTTCACGCTGATGACGCGCAGCTCGGCGAGCACCTCTTCGGGGAGAGCGGCATCGTCACGCGGCTTGGTGATGTTCTCGATCGCCGCCGGAGAGGGATCCTCGAGCGCGATGCGCTTGGCGGCACTGCGCGAAGGCTGCGTCTTGTGAAAGCCGTCCCCCTTGCGCACGACGAGGAGACGGTTACCCGGCTTCAGGCCGTCCTCGTCGCCCTTGTCGATGAAGACGACCTGGTTCTGGCCGTAGACGTTGTGCGGGTGGATGCTCGTGAGGATCGAAGCCTCGACGTCCTTCTCGTTTCGCGCCGGCGGAACGACCTCGAAGCGGCGCGCGATCGGGCCGACCCGGGCGCCGCGCTCGATCGTGTCGATCGTCTCGACCACACGCGCGCGAGCGATGCGCTCCTTCGGATTCCACTGATCGACCTTCACCGTCCCCTGGATCTCGACGAGGCGGACCCCGGCCGACGACTTGATCGGACGATAGACGGTGAGCTCCTGGCCGATCTTGACGTCGTGGTCACCGCCGATCCGGAGGTAGGCCTCGTCGTAGTCGGTGAGGAACATCTTGTCCTCACGCGCGCCGGTGATCTCGCCCCAGTTGCTCGACTCGTCCTCGATGAAGCCCTGGTTGCGGAGGAAGACGGTGTCGGCGGGGACCTGGCGCCGGCGATCGTTGATGTTCGCGCGCGAGTCGTTCGTCGCCAGCGGCGCAGCCTCGGTCGCGGCGCCGCCCTGCCGGAGCTTCACCTGGTCGCCGGGGTAGATCCAGTGCGGGTTCTGGATCTGCGCGTTGTACGACCAGATCCGCGGCCACTGATACGGGTTCTGGAAGTAGTAGCCGCAGATGCCCCAGAGGGTGTCGCCGCGACGGACGTTGTGCGTGTTCGGAGTCACAGCGGGAGCGGTGCCTCGATCGCTCGTACCGCCGCCGATCATGAACGACCCGTTGGGGTCGCCGCGCACCGTACCACCCGCCGGACCGCCCTGCCGGAAGTCGAAGCCGTCACGCTCGTTGCCGGTGATGGGCTTGGACGACGAGAACTGCGCGTTGCCACCGCCGAGGGTGCCGCCGGGCGGGACCGGCGCGACGCCACCGGGAAAGTAGGTCGTCGTCGTGGGGCCAGGGACCGTCGTGACGGTCGGGCCCGCTTGACCGCCACCCGCCTGACCCGACGTCGAGCCGCCGCCGGGGCCAGCGCCTCCCGGCTGCTGGGCGAAGACGACAGTGACGTGCGCGACGGGGAGGACGACCCCGAGCGCGACGGCGATCGCGCGACGGTGCGCGACCTTGTTGAGAGACGGACTCACGAAGCTCATCGACTCTCCTTCGGACCGACTCCGCGTCCTCGCGCCTCGTCGGTCGACGATTGCGGAATCTTCTTCACCGCGTCGCTACGCGGGTAATCACGTCGCAGGCGATCCCAGTACTCCTTCGCGCGATCGGCCGACCCGAGACGGTCGTGGCACATGCCGATCTTGAGGAGCGCGTCGGGCGCCTTGTTGCCTCCGCCGAAGCGAGCGAGCACCGCCTCGAACTGCTCGGCTGCGCGGAGAGCCTCCCCGCGCGCGAAATAGACCTCGCCGCGCCAGTAGAGCGCGTTCTCCACGTACGGATGGTCGGGCCAGCGAACCATGAACCCGGCCAGCGCCTCGAGCGCGCGGTCGTACTGCTTCGCGTTCACGAGCGAGACCGCGTTCTCGTAGCTTCGCTTCGCCTCCGGATCCATGATCGAGGGGCGCGGCGCATCCGAGCTCGCCCCCTCGTCCGCCGGCTCGACGTACGCGTCGCCCCTCGCGCGGCTCGTCGTCCTTCCGCGCGCGGAGCGCGAGGACGATCCCGATCCCTGGAGCCGGATCTCCGGACGCACGTTGGGATCGTTCGGGTCGTCGCTCTCCCGTGCGTCCTCGGTATCGCCGAGCTGCACCGTCCGCGGCACGACAGGCGGTGACGCCGGCGCGGTCTTCGCGGCGCGCGCCTTCTCCTCGGCCGGCACGTCCTCGAGCAGGCGGAAGCGCTCGTTGCTCCGATCCTGGTCCACCTGGACCTTGCCGATCGCCTCGCCCATCTCGGCGAAATGGCGGTCCGCAGCGCCTTCGGCGTGCGAGCAGCCGGCCCCGAAAAGGCCGCCAGCGAGCGTGACCCACCACGCTGCGGCACCGAACAGGAGGCGCATTGGCACACCAGAGCGCATGGTTTTAGGGTAGGCCCCGGCACGGCTCCGGGCCAATTTCGTGGAGTCGAGGCGCCTGCGCCGTCGCGGACGGCCCTCTCCGCCCGCAGCGTCCCTCGGATCCGCCCCGTCCGTCGCATGGGGGCGGAAGCCCCCCGCCCCACGAACGGGTGGCTTTACGATGGGCCGCGGCTAAGGCAGAGTCTGACGAATGGCAGCGTCCCGGCGAAAGCTCGATCTGAGGAAGACCCTCTTCCTCCTGCCGAACATGATCACGCTTTCGAGCATCTTCTGCGGGTTCGACTCGATCCGCCTGAGCGCGACCTCGACCGGAGACGACGACTACTACCGGGCGTCCCTCCTGCTCGTGTACGCGCTCTTCTTCGACATGCTCGACGGGCGTGTCGCCCGGCTCACGAAGACGCAGAGCGCGTTCGGCCTCCAGATCGACTCCCTCGCGGACGTCATCTCGTTCGCGGTGGCGCCGGCGCTCCTCGTCTACAAGTGGTCGCTCGTCCAGAAGGGCACCCTCGGCATCGTGATCGCCTTCACGTTCGTCGGGGCCGGCGCGGTGCGCCTCGCGCGCTTCAACGTCCTCTCCATGGGAGATAGCGGCAAGCCGACCAAGCCGGGCAAGTACATCATCGGCCTGCCGGTCCCGGGGGCCGCCGGCATCCTCATCTCTCTCGTCGTCGCCAACCACGCGATCAACGGCGACCTCTCGGGTCCGAAGTACGTCTACCCGATGATGGTCCTCACGTGCTTCCTCGCGTTCCTCATGGTCTCGACGATCCGCTTCCGGTCGTTCAAGGACCTGAAGCTCAACGCGCGCACGGTGGGGCTCGTGCTCTTCGCGGTCGCGTCGAGCGCGATCGTGTCGCTGCAGACGAAGCCGGCGTTCGTGCTCGTCTGGCTCCTCGCGTTCTACGTGGTCATCGGCCTGGTCGAGACCCTGATCGCGCTGCCGAGCGGCCTCGCCAAACGGCGCCGCGAGGCCACGGAGCGATCGAGCCTCCCGCCCTCCTGACCTCGCTCGGGAGCTCCGCCGCCGCGGACGAGTCGTGCGTCGCCTTGGTCCCGATGGTTCGGCCATTCGCGGGCCGGGCGTCGGTTTCGAGGTAGACTGACGGCATCCCACGATGCTCGACGACCTCTACCACCTGCGAGAGCGCGCGCGAGCCGCGCTCAATCGCGGCGACCTCGACGACGCAGCGAACGCGCTCGTCTCGGCCGCCCAGCAGACGCACGTCGCCGAGCACGACTACCTCTCGGTGCTCCGCCCGCTGGTCGAGGTGCTCATCCGTCGCAACGACGCTCGAAGCGCGCTCACCGTCCACTGGTACATGGCGTTCTCCGAGCCCGACGGCTGGCAGCGCGCACGCACGCTCTTGCCGAACGTCACGCCGGTCGATCGCGCTCGCACGCTCGCGGCGACGAACGACATGGCGGGCGCGGCCCGCGAGATGGAGAACGCAGGCCTCGTCGCGGCGGCCGCGATCTACCGCGAGAAGGCGGACGACTGGCGCGGCGCTCGCGCGCTCTGGTCGCGCCTCGGACAGGTCGCCTCGGGCGGCGCAGACGCGTACAACGCCGCGCTCGTACAGTTCAACCTCGCCCGATGCGCGAAGAAGTGCGGTGACGCACGGCAGGCCCGTGAAGCGAACGTCGCCGCCGTGCGTCTCCTCGAGGAGGCCGCCGACTACTTCGAGAGCGTCGGCCAGCGCGAGCGCGCATTCGACTGCTTCCAGGTCCTCGTCCAGATCGGGCGGGAGAGCGGGATGTTCGAGGACGTGCTCGAGGGCTTCGTCAACTGCATCCGGATCCTGCGCGAAGACCACCTCAAGTACTTCGCGCTCCAGTACTTCGAGGACGCGCTCATGGCCGCGAAGGAGCGCGGCGAGCTCTCCGCCGCGGCGACGCTCGCGCGCGAGGCCGCCGACTACGCGCGCGTCCTCGGCATGGCGAGCGCTTCGGCACACTACGTCGTGATGCAGGCGGAGCTCTGGCGCGACGTCGCGCGGCAGCACCTCGAGCGCGGCGCCCCCGTCGAGATCGCGGAGAACGCGCTCCTCGCCGGCATCCTCGCATTCGGCGAGGTCGGGCACTACGCGCGCGTTGGCGGGCTCTACAAGGAGCTCGCGCAGATGGACCTCGAAGAGGCGCGCCGCAAGCACTACGCGCGCGCAGCCAAGCGCTACGAGGGTGTGCGCGACGAGCCGATCGACACCGCTCCCCTCCCCTCGCATCTCAGGCAGGACAACCAGTTCCCCGACGTCTGGCACGTCGACCTCATCGAGTGGGAACAGCAAGGCAGCGCCGCCGAGGCCTGCGCCGACGTCCTGCTCGATCGCCGCTGGCCCGATCTCATCCGACGCAAGGCGATGCTCGCGCGGTTGACCGCGTTCGCAGTGGAGGGGCGTCCCGACGACGCGAGCGGCCCCGCGACGAACGCGCGCGTCCGCCTCGCGGATCAGCTCGCGCAGCTCCAGCTCTACGCCGTGCTCTCTCCGCTGGAGAAGCTGTTCCAGCGCCCCGAACGCCCCGTCAAGGTCGCGGTGCTCGCGGCGATGCAGCAGCTCTTCTTCAAGCGAAGCTTCGTCACCGTGCGCGCGGGCCTGCGCGACGCCGATCCGGCGGTCGTCGAGCAGGCGGCGAAGGCCGTCGAGTCGCTCTACTTCCAGCATGCGTTCGACCCGCTCTCGCGGATCGTCCGCGAATCGTCGCAGGCGCCGGTCCGAGCGTCGGCGCTCCGCGCCCTCGCGCGCGTCGACACGATGGAGGCCGCCGAGTTCCTGCTCGGCGTCCTCGAGCACGGCGCGCCCGCGGACCGCACCGCGGCCCTCGAGGGGCTGAAGCGCTCGCGGGGCGCCCGCTTCATCGAGCTCGCGCGGAGCGCGATGCACGCGACGACGGCCGAGGTGCAGGCGGTGCTGCGCGACGTCCTTCGCGCGCGCGGCGTCGCCGCCTGAGCGGCTTCTGCTCTATTAGATCGCGTGGCTACTTGTGCGCCTCAGCCCGGGCCCATGAGGGCCTCGATGCGCGGCAGATCCGCGATGTAACGCGCGCGCGTCTGCAGGCACGCCTCCCTCACCGCGGTCATCCACGCGGCGGCGTACCGCACGTCGCCCGCGCCCGCGTCGGGGATCCGTTCGGCGCCGACCGGCACGAACTTGCGCAGCTCGTTGACGCACACGAGCGTCCTCCGGTTCGCGTCGCGGCTCGCGGTCCACGCGTCGACGTCGAGCTGCGTCGGATCCGCGAGCACCAGCGGCCGCAAGCGCTCGATCTCGTCGATCCATCGCGCAGGTGCGATGATCTCCGACGGCGACGGGCCACCGAGCTCGTCGCGCGGCGCCGCGCCGTCGAGCGGGTCGCCGTACGACCGGAACGTGAACGCGCGGGGCAACCCGCACACCGGGCAGTTCCCGGTCAGCGCCCACGCGTCGGCCTGACCCGCGAGCGACAGGTCCTGCGCACCGCTCCGCGTCCCGCACTGCGGACACGGCTCGAGCGAGGCCGCGAACTGCATCTCGAGGATCGAGCGAGCGCGAGCGACCGTCATCGCGCCGAGTGTACTCCCCGCCCCGCGATCGGTGTTTGCGTGCATGGCCGGTGGAAAGTTCGCAGCCGAGCTGCCGTGCATGACCGCGTCGCCGCTCCTAGCCGAGCAGGATCAGGTATCGGCTCATTCGCGGTATCTTGCTCACGCGCGGGGCTCACCTGCCGCCGCACATCGTGGCGACGACGTCTCCGCTCCCGCGGCAGGTCACGTTGACGATCTGGCTGGAGCCTCCACACGCGGCAAGCGTCCGATCGAGGCCGCGCTTGCAACCTCCCTCGCGCTCGGCTTGCCGGCAGTCGCCGAGGTTCTGCCCCGAGCTGCACACGTTGCAGATCTTCTGGAGACACCATTCGAGCTCGTGGGCTCCGTCTCCGCAGCTGTCCGGTGCGCCGGCGAGCGCATAACACTGCGCGAACGCCACGAAGACGCGACCGTCGTTCGTCTTCACGATCGGCCCCCACTCGTTGTCCGTTTCTTTCGTGAAGACGCACGCGGCGCACGCGGCGTTCTTGCTCTCCATCGCCGCCTTCTGGGACTCGAACGACTGTCCCTCGTGAGCGAGGAAGGTCGTGATGTCGGCCCTCGTGCAGGGCTTGGGCCGCGTGTTGGGGAACCGCCACGGCGGGTACGAGACGGGCGCGGGAGCAGGGCACGTGGTGCTCGCGACCTCGGGCGCATCGGGCCCGGCATCGACGACGGGCTTTTGGTCGACGACGCCGTCGTCGTCGTCGTCGTCGTCAGACGCAGGATCCGGAACGCTCGCGTCCTTCCCCCGCGCCCGGGAGACCGCGTCGTCGTCGACCTTCTCGAAGTCGCCGAACCCCACGATCGTGTTGCACGCCGCGAGCGCGAACGCGGAGAGCGCGGCACACATTCGTGACCGAGACACCACGCTCCTCATCATAGCCTCGACGCCGTCCACACCGGCGGATCATCGCCGGCGGGAACTTTCGTCGCAGGTCGGAGGACGCTCAGAGCTTCAGGACGGCGGCGCCCCACGTGTAGCCGCTTCCGAATGCGGCCATCAGCACGTTGGAGCCACGCCGGCAGCGTCCCTCGCGCCAGGCCTCCGAGAGGCCGAGCGGGATCGTCGCCGCGGTCGTGTTGCCGTACTTCTCGATGTTGGCGACGGCCTTCGACTCGGGGATGCCGAGCTTCTGGCACACGAGCTGGTTGATGCGGAGGTTCGCCTGGTGCGGGACGAAGAGGTCGATGTCGCCGGCGCTGATCTTCGCCTCTTCGAGCACTGCCCTCGACACCTCCGGCATCTTCTCCGTCGCCCAGCGGAAGACCTGCTTGCCGTTCATCGCGGGGAAGTGCTTGCCCTCGTCCATCATCTCCTTCGTCAGACGCGGGACGTACGCGCTCGCGGGCGCCTCGAGCCAGAGGTCCTTCGCGCCGGAGCCGTCCGCGTGGAGCTTGATGCTTCGCAGCCCCTGATCGGGATCCGTGGCCGGTCCGATGATCGCCGCGCCGGCGCCGTCGCCGAAGAGGACCGCAACGTCGCGACCGCGATCGGCGAGCTCGATGCCGGTCGAGTGGACCTCGGCGCCGACGAGGAGCACGTGCCGGTAGACACCGCCGCGCACCCAGGCGTCCGCGATCGAGAGGCCGTAGAGGAAGCCGCTGCACTGGTTGCGGACGTCGAGCGCGGGCACACCGGGCAAGCCGAGCTTGTGACCGAGGAAGCATCCGGAGCCGGGGAAGTTGTGGTCGGGGGAGAGCGTCGCGAAGACGATCGCGTCGACGTCCTTCTCACTCGCGAGCCCGGCGTGCTCGAGCGCCATCTTCACGGCCGGGAGCGCGAGATCGCTGGCGCCGATGCCGGAGTGCTCGATGTAGCGCCGCTCCTTGATCCCCGTGCGCTGCTGGATCCACTCGTCCGACGTGCTCATCAGCTTCGCGAGGTCGTCGTTGGTGACGACCTTCGAGGGGACGTAGTGACCGATGCCGAGGATGGTGGACGCGGCGACGCTCTTCATGGCGCCTTTCTTTCCGCGACAAGCGCGGCCGTGCAAGCTCGAATGCACGACGCGCGGCGTCATCCGCGCCCATTTCAGGCCACTATCGCCACATCCTCGCGGACTTCAGGCGTTCGCGACCTCGCGGGTATCCGAGGCGAGATCCGCGAGGGCCGAGCGAAGATCAGGGAACACGAAGGCGAAGCCCGCGTCGACGAGGCGCTTCGGGATCGCGCGCTGACCGGTGAGGACGGCCTGAGCGGCCTCGGCGCCCATCGCCATCTTGATGGCGAACGGCGGAACACGCATGAGCGAAGGTCGATTGAGCGACGCGCCGAGCGCATCGGCGAACGAGTTCATCGTCACGGGCTCGGGGGCCGTGAGGTTGTAGGCACCGACGAGATCACTCCGTTCGATCATCGCCTCGAGCGCCCGCACGACGTCGCGCAGGTGCACCCAAGGCACGTACTGCTTGCCGTCACCGAGAGGCCCGCCCGCGAACGCTTTGAAGATCGGGGCGAGCTTCTGGTAGAGGCCGCCGCCGCGACCGAGGACGAGGCCGAAGCGCGGATGAACGACGCGGACGCCGGCGTCCTCCGCCGGCTTCGCGGCCGCCTCCCAATCCGACGTCAGGGTCGCGAGGAAGTCATCGCCGGCGGGGCTCTCCTCGGTGACGATCTCGTCGCCCGTCTTCATGCCGTAGTGGCCGACGCCGGAGACGCTGATGAACACGGACGGCTTCGCCTTCGCCTTCGCGATCGCCTCCGCGAGGAGCCTGGCCGACTCGATCCGACTCGATCGCAAGAGCCGCTTCCGCTCGTCGGTCCAGCGCTCGTCCGCGACGCTCGCGCCCGCGAGGTGCACGACGGCGTCCGCTCCATCGACGATGCCCATCCAGGGCCCAGCCTGCTCGGGGGTCCAGGAGACGAACTCGACCTTGCCACCGGCTCCGCACTCGGAGCACGCATGAGCCAGATCGCGCGCAGGGCCACGCGTGAGGATGACCACCTGATCGCCGCGGGCGACGCGCGCATGGGCAAGCGCCTTCCCGACGAGACCGGTGCCTCCACTGACTACGACGCGCACGCATCCTAGGATGCCGGACGGGGCCCCCCCGCTGCTACCTTTGTGCGCCCAGGGAATAATCCACGCTAATCTCGGCCCCGATGCCCGCGATGCGACGGCTCTTGCCCTTCCAGCGAGCCCTGACGACGCTATGTCTCTTGCCGGTCTCACTACTCGCGGGCGCGTGCGCTCCGAAGGACGCAAGGGATGCGGAGGCACGCAAAGACATCGCGTGGCTCGCGGCAAACCCAGCCGGCGACTCGATCGCGGCCCTCGGCCGCCTCGCCGACACCGATGCGCGGGCCGTGGCGGCGCTCGAGGCCCGCGCCGCCCAGGACGTGAACGTGCACATCGCCGCGTGGACCGCGGTCACCCGCGACGCCGGGTGGGGTGCACCGTTCGTGAAGGCGTCGCTTGCCGATCCGGGCCGGTCGGAGCTGGCCGCGAGCACGCTCCCGCGGAAGGACGCGCGGGTCGTTCCGTTCCTCGCCGAGCTCGAGGGCGCGATCGTCCGGCTCGCGAGCGGGAAGCGCGGCAGCTCGATCGCGGGCATCGTCGCGAGCCTCGGCCCGCCGGCGCACTCCACGGTCGAGCGCCGCCTGATCGATCCGAAGACCCGCGGTGCAATGTGCGACGGGATCGCGCTCCCCGACGCGAGCGGCGACGCGAAGTCCGTCTTGCTCGCCGTACCGACCGATGCTCGCGACCACCCTTCGTGCGTCACGGCAGTGATCGACATGGCCGCGACCGAAGACGTCGTCCGCGACTGGATCGCGGTCGGCTCCGAGCCGGGACTGCTCGGCGTCGCCGCTACGGGCACGCTCCCCTGCCCGCGCCTCGCGACGATCTGGAAGCAGGCGCTGACCGAGCGCAAGCCGGAGACCCACGCGACCCTGACCGTCCCGCTCCAGCGCTCGATCTCGCGGTGCGCGCCGCAGCTCGATCCGGTCGTAGCCGAGCTCCTCGCCAAGGCACCTCGTGCGCGCCCGGCGATCCTCCAGGGGATCGATCCCTACGGCACGGAGCTCGCGAGCATGAAAGAGACCTGCACCGCGCTGAAGCAGGGCTACGCGAACGGCGAGAACGCCCTCGCCCGCGAACGCGCGCGCGACGCGCTGAGCCACGGCTGCGCCTTCGTGCGCTGATCCCGACGTTCGGCGACGACGTCGGCGCTCAGCGCTCGCAACGACGCTCAGCCACCGAGGTACGCGGCCTGGATCTCGGGGTTCGACGCGAGCTCCTTCGCGTAGCCCTCGAGGGCGATCTCGCCGGTGCGAAGCACGTACGCGCGATGGCTCGTGGCGAGCGCGATGCGCGTGTTCTGCTCGACGACGAGGATCGTCACGCCGCTCTTCGCGATCTCCGCGATCGCGTGGAAGATCTGCTGCACGAGCTTCGGGGCGATGCCGAGCGAAGGCTCGTCGAGAAGGAGGAGCTGCGGTCGGGCCATGAGCGCGCGACCGATCGCGAGCATCTGCTGCTCGCCTCCCGAGAGCGTTCCGCCCTCCTGCTTCATCCGCTCGCCGAGACGCGGGAAGAGCTTGGTTACGTCTTCGATCGTCTCCTTCATCGTCTTCGCGTCGCGATGAAGGTACGCGCCGAGCTCGAGGTTCTCGCGCACGGTGAGGTTCGGGAAGATCGCGCGCCCCTCGGGCACGAGCGAGATCCCGTCCGCGACGCGCTTCTCTGTGGCGTCCCCCGCGAGCGAGCGGCCGGCGAGCTTCAAGGCTCCGCTCGCCAGCGGTAAGAGCCCCATGATCGTCTTCAGCGTCGTCGTCTTGCCCGCGCCGTTCGCACCGATCATCGCGACGATCTCGCCCGGGAAGACGCGGAGACTGATGCCCCGGAGCGCCTTGATGCCGCCGTAGGACACCTTCACGTCCTGGAGCTCGAGGAGCGGCGCGCCCTCCGCGATCGAGAGCTTCGCACGCGAAGGATGAGCGACGCGCATCAGGAGCCCTCCTTCTTGTGGGCCACGCCGTTCGTGCCCGCCTTCGGCGCGGCCTCGCCCTTGCCGGACTCCTCGTCGTGCTTGCCGACGTCGCTCTCGCTGCCCCACCCGCTGTCGAGCTTCGCGACGTCCGGCGCCGACTGCGGCGGCTTCGGGACCGGGCTCGTCGGCTCGTTCACGACCTCGATGCCCGAGACGTTCGCGCTCTCCTTCTCGACCGCGCCCGCGTCGAGATCGTCGTCGGGCTTCGAGAGGCCGCGCTGGAGGCTCTCGGTGAGCTCGCGCGAGAGCGCAGCGAGCTCGGAGGCGGAGAGCTTCTCCGCCTGCTTCGACGGCCCCTCCGCTGGGGCGTCCTTCACGCCGAGCGGGGACTGCGCTGGCTCCACCGGCGGAGGCGGGTTCGATGCTCCTTCGACCGCGGCGCGGACGGCCGCCGACTCCACTTCGTCCTCGCCGAGATACGCGGCGAGCACCTTCGGGTGCGTCCGGATCTCCGCAGGCGTGCCATGCGCGATCGTCTCGCCATGGTCGAGGACGTGGATCTCCTCGCACACTCCCATCACGACCTGCATGTTGTGCTCGACGAGCACGACCGCGAGATCGAACGTGTCACGGAGCCACCGGATCTGCGTCTTCAGTCCCTCGGCCTCGCCGTAGTTCATGCCGGCGGCGGGCTCGTCGAGGAGCAGGACCGAGGGCTCGAGCATCATCGCGCGCGCGATCTCGAGCCGGCGCTGGTTACCGTACGAGAGCGACGTGGGAGCCTCGTCCGCCATCTCGTGGAGATCGAAGATGCGGAGCAGCTCGATCGCCCGATCGTACATCGCCTGCTCGTCCTCGTAGTGGACCGGCGAGCGGAGCACCGCGGCTGCAAGGTGCGCCTTCTTCTGGAGCTCGCATGCAACGAGGAGGTTCTCGACGACGGTGAGCTGCCCGAAGAGGCGGATGTTCTGGAAGGTGCGCGCGATCCCGGCTCCCGCGATCTGCGCCGGCTTCAGCGTGCCGAGATCGGCGCCGCCGAAGCCGATCTTCCCCGAGTCGGGCTTGTAGACCCCGGTGATGAGGTTGAAGACCGTCGTCTTGCCCGCGCCGTTCGGCCCGATGAGACCGAAGATCGCCTTGCCGCGGACGGAGAAGCTGACGTCGCCGACGGCGCGCAGACCGCCGAAGCTCTTCGTCACGTGCTCGAGGACGAGCTCCATCTCAGGCCGCCTTCACCGTCTCGTCCGGCACCGCGCTCGGCGGCAGCTTCGGCTTCGGCCCCGCGCCGCCGCGCCCGCTGCGCTTCTTCTGGAAGAGCTCGCGCTCGCCCAGCAGCCCCTCGGGCCTCACGACCATGAGGAGCACCAGCACGATCGCATAGATGATCATGCGGAGCGCGTTCAGGTCGAGCGACTCGAACTGCGTCCGGAGCGCCTGGACGGCGGAGGTCGCCTGGACCTGCTCGATCGCCTTGATCGAGAAGGTGATGAAGACACCCCCGAGCGCCGCGCCCGTCACGCTGCCCGAGCCGCCGATGATCACCATCGTGATCGCATCGAACGACGCCTGGAAGTTGTAGCTATCCGGGTTCACGATCGGCGTGCCGTCGCGCATGATCGCCATCAGCCCGCCCGCGATCCCGGCACCGACCGCCGCGATGACGAAGGACGTGACCTTGTAGCGAGTGGGGTCGACGCCCACGGCCGCAGCGGCGATCTCGTCTTCGCGCAGCGCACGGAGAGCGCGGCCCCATCCACTGAACTTGATGCGCCAGGCCACGACCCCGAGGATGAACGCGAGCCCGAAGACCCAGAACGGCCCGGCGTAGAGCGGGATGCCCTGGTTGTCGATCCCCATGTAGCCGTTCTGGCCGCCGAGCCTCGAGAGAGCCCGCGCCACCACGCTCCCGTCCTCGCCGGTTTGGGCCGTGGCGATGACGAGACGGAAGATCTCCGCGAAGCCGAGCGTGACGATCGCAAGGTAGTCGCCCCGCAGCCGCAGGCTCGGCAGCCCGACCAGGAAGCCGAAGAGCCCCGCGAGCGTGGCCGAGGCGAGGAGGCTGATGGGAACGACGATGAACGAGCGCGCGAAGGTCGGCTCCCCACCGCCGAGCATCTCATGGAGGTTCGACGCGACGACGGCGCTCGTGTAGCCGCCGAGCCCGACGAAGCCAGCGTGGCCGATCGAGAACTGCCCCGCCATTCCGTTGATGACGTTGAGCGAGAGCGCGACGAGCACGTTGCAGGCCGCGAGCATGAGGAGCTGGCGGAGCGAGCTGTCGTGAACGAGATCGCGGAGGAAGAGGTCGAGCAGGAGCGATACGGTGAGCGCCCCCGCGACGATGGCGACCCGCGACAGGCGCACCTTCCCGCTCTCCCCTGGCCGGCCACGCGCCATTCGACGCGGGTTTTACCCTATTTCACGACGCGGAGGTACGGCGGCAGCTCGCGCTTGGTCCGCGGCGGTGCGGCGGGTCCGGCAGGAGCGGGAGGTCCGGCGGGCCCGGCGACCCGAGGCGTCGTCGGCGCGCGATCCGCGCGATCCGCGCTCGCGTTCGCCTCGCGTCGATCATCGAGCTTCTCGACCCGCGGCGTGGACTTCTCGGGCGGCGGGACGGCGACGAGGACGGGGCGGGCCGTCTCTTCCTTCTTCTTGCGCGGGCGTTTGGCGCGAGCGCCGCGCTCGGAGGGCGTGCCGCTCTCGGACGCCGTCGTGTCGCGCGGGGCATCCGGCTGGATGCGGGACTTGCCCTTCGCTCGCCCCGACGCCGGCACGGGCACCGGGACCGGCGCTCCGTCCTCACCGCTCGGGCGCTGAACCTCGGCGCGCACGGCGAGCTCCTGCGGCACGTCGTCCGGCCAGACCATTCCTCGGCCGTCGTCGCCGACCATGGCAAAGACGCTCTGCCACGGCACCACACAGAAGAACTTCGTGCGGTTGAACGAGAGCGTGCAGCTCATGCTCTCGTCGTCGAGCCGGAGATCGGGGATCGGAACGGGCATGTTAAGCCCGATCTTGAGGATGAGGCGTGGCTCCTTCCGGAACTGCGGAGGCACCACGACGCCGTTCGCGCGCGGGTCGAGGTAGACGTCGACGTTCGACCTCTCGAGCAGCGCGAGCGCGACCTCCTTCTTGGGGGGCAGGAGCTGGGTCATCGATAAAAATCGCTCCGAGGGGCCCTCGAAGACTCTCTCCCTTCTAGCGCGCCTTTCCTTCGTCTGCCAGTGTCGTGGTCGATGGGCGCCGCCCTGCATCATCCGCAGCCCGAACACGGTCAGCCGACGACGAGAGCGAAGGCGCTCATGCTCGACGTGCCGCCGATGCCCCTCGTGGTGCGCGAAGGAGTCTTCGACGCATGGTCGTGGTGCAAGAGCGACGTGCTCGAGTGGCGGAGACCGGTGGGCTCCTCGGCGTCGGCGTTCGCATCGACCTCCTCGACCGTCCAGGGCCAGAACCCGGCCGACCTCGTGTTCGTGATGCGTGAGGAGTGCTCGTTCCTGCCGCGCGAGCTCGCACGCCTCCATGCCTTCGGATACGGCCTCGACGCCGAGCTCGCGCTCGCGCCGTACGCGATCGACGACGCGACCGATCTCCTCTACGAGCACGACACCCGCCCCGGCGAGGTCTTCTGGCTCGCGGCGGGCACCCTCGATGCGCTCGTGTGGGGGCTGCACGACTGGGTCCACTTCCACAACCACGGACCGTTCGACGAGCCCGCGATGACCGAGCTCCAGTGCGATCTGGTCGCGCTCGCATGGCTCCGGCTGAACGCACCACGCATCGGCCTCACGGAGGCGGCGCTCGACGACGTCGCGCACAGCCTCGCGACGCTGTCACGGAAGCGGTTCGCCGACGAAGAGGTCACCTCGCCGGTCGCCGACCTCGACGCGCTCTTCCTCGGCCCCTACCCGTCGCGGCTCTGATCCCCGTTTCCCCGTTCGCCGCGCCGGCTATCCCGTTCGCTTCGGCGAGCCGCGAGCCGCCGTCCGCGTCGCCAAGGCGTGCACGGAGAACGGCAGGAGCTGCGAGAGACGGGTGAGGAAGCGGAGCGGCGGGGGAAAGGCCACGAGCCCGGGCGCCCGCTCGAGACGATCGGCGACGTAGCGCGCGGCCTTCTCCGCATCCCACAGGAACGGCATCTGGAAGTCGTTCTTCGCCGTCATGGGCGTGGCGACGAAGCCGGGCTGGACGTCGGTCACGTCGATCCCGGCGCGTGCGAGGTCGAGGCGGAGGCCCTCGATGAACACCGAGAGCGCCGCCTTGCTCGCGCTGTAGTCCGACGATCCGGGCAGCGCTCGTCGTCCGGCGAGGCTCGACACCCCGACGAGATGCCCCCGCTTCTGCCCGAGCATGATCGGGATGGCGCCCATGAGCGTCGCCATGGCACCGCGGACGTTCACGTCGATCGTTCGCACGACGTCCTCGAGCGACAGTCGCGACGCGTGCGCCGGTGCACCGACGCCTGCGTTCGCGACGATCATGTCGAGCGAGCCGAGGATCTCCTCGCCGCGCTTCGCGATCCCATGCGCCGCCTCGGGATCGGCGACGTCGCAGACCAGATGATCCGCGCGCCCGCCCGCCCCCTCGATCTCCTTGCACACCTCGACGAGCTCGGCCTCGCGACGCGCGGTCACGACGACGTGCGCTCCGCGCCTCGCATACTCGATCGCGAGCGCGCGCCCGATGCCGCTCGACGCGCCCGTGATGAGGACCGTCTTCGTCTTGGTTCCCTTGGCCATTCGTCGAGTCTCGTTCCTTCGCGTAGCGCTTCGCTCAGCCGCCGACGATGCGGACGGCGCCGAGACGAACTGCGTGCTCGAGCCAGCTCCCGATGCGCGCCTGGTGGTTCCGCGTGTCGATCGGCGAGATGGTGCCGTTCGCGAGCATCTCCTCGAGCATCGGCTGGCTGCTCGGTCCGACGCCGTCGTAGAGCGCGCTCTGCAACGTCATCGCCACCTGAGGCATCCCCATCGGTGGCGCGACCGGCGCCTTCAGCTTCATGGCGTCGATGCAGTCGGAGATGTCCTTCGTCGCGTCCATGCGCTTCGACAGGCTACCGATGTCCCAGCGCGTCTTCAGCGTGGCGGCGACCGACGAGTGCTCGAGCTGGGTCTTGGAGACGTAGCCCTTCTTCACCGTCGGCCCGATCACGAACGCCGGGACGCGGAAGCCGAGCTGCTCGAACTCCTTGTCGTCATCGACGGTCTTCGGCGGCGGGACGTGATCGTAGAAGCCGCCGTTCTCGTCGTAGGTGACGATGAGCAAGGTCTTCGGCCACAGCGGGCTCTCGGCGAGCGCCTTGTACACGCTCGCAACGAACGCCTGACCACGCAGGATGTTGTGCGAGGGATGATCGTCGCTCGCCTGGAAGTCGGGGTCGATCAGCGAGAACGACGGGAGCGTCCCATCCTTCGCCGCATCGAAGAACTGGTCCATCCGCGCGCTGATGCCCAGCACCTTGGTGGGGAGGCCGCCGGTGGCCCAGGACACCGCGCCCGCAACGTAGTTCTTCGCGGAGACCTTCTTGTTCTTCAGCTCGTCCCAGATCGTCTTCGGTGGGACGAGCGGCGGCGTGTTGTTCTTCTTGCCCTTCGACGTGGTCGCGTGAAGGTAGTAGCGGTTCGGCCAGGTCGGCCCCATCACGCTCGAGAACCAGCGATCGCAGACGGTGAAGTTGTCGGCGAACCAGTAGTAGAGCGGGATCTGGCTCCGGTCGTGGAAGCCCATCGCCTCGTCCTGGGACGATCCTTCGTGCTCCTTGACGAAGCCGTCGTTCTTCCCGTTGTTGAACTGGGCGTGCGCGGCGTCCCACCCGTGAGGCGGATCCTCCGGCGTGAAGTTCGCCATCTTGAAGACGGTGACCTTCGAGCCGTTGGGGGCGGGGTTCGACTCGGTGCCGGTGAGGCCGTCGACGGTCGCCTTGTTCACGTACCCGGCATCGCTCGAGAGCGCGCCGAGGAAGTGATCGAACGAGCGGTTCTCCATCATCAGCACGACGATGTGCTCGATGCCCGCGAGGAGCTCCTTCGGCGAGAGCGTCGGCGGCGCGGGCGGATCGATCGGGTCCCCCGTCCCCGGCGCCGAAGGTGTTCCAGGCTCCGTCGTCGACGAGCCGGCCGGAGGCGTCTCGGTGCCCGGCCCGGTCCCTGCCTGTGCGGGCGGGATGCCATCGACCTCACTCCCACAAGCGACGGCCACCGCGCCGAGGCCCAACCCCTGGAGCGCGGCGCGCCGCGAGAGCAGATCGGGCCGAGCGGCCTGCTCGCTTTGCTCGGCTTGCTCGGCTCCGGAGGCAGGCGACGCAGCTTCGGGAGAGAGATCGTTCGGTCGCTCCTTCATCTGCTTCCTCTCCTCTTCGAGCTCGATCGGGTCACGCCCCCACGACCGCTTGCAAGCTCGGCAACGCTATCGTGACGACACCGCGCTCGCATCCGATTCTCGAGCCCTGATATGCGGACGAGACGTAAGGTATCCCCCGTGAATCGAGGGCTCGTTTTCGCAGCGGTCGTCGCGCTCAGCGCATGCGTCGAGGCTCGCCCCGGACCTCGCTGCCGATCGACACCGCCTACATCCGCCCCTGCGCCGGATCCCGCCGCGGAGATCGAGCTCGTCGAGTCGGTGCCGATCGAGACGACGCTCGATCATGCCGACGTCCGCGACGCCGCCGACGTCTGGCCCGAGATGATCGACCGCGCGAAGCGCACGCTCGACATCGCCCAGTTCTACGCGAGCGACGCCGGCGGCGAGGCCGCGAAGACGAGCCGGCTCGCCCCCGTCGTCGACGCGCTCGAGCGTGCCGTCCTTCGCGGCGTCCGAGTGCGCTTCCTCGCCGATGCCGTCTTCGCGCCGAAGTACCCCGAGACGCTCGACCACCTCGAGCGCCTCGGCATCCGCGTGAAGACGATCGACTGCGCGCCTCGCTACGGCGGCGTCCAGCACGCGAAATACATCGTCGCCGACGGCGAGGAGTCGTTCATCGGCAGCCAGAACTTCGACTGGCGCGCGCTCGAGCACATCCAGGAGATGGGCGTCCGCGTGCGTTCGCAAGCGATCGCGGGTGCGCTCCTCGACGTGTTCGAGACCGACTGGGCGCTCGCCGATACGGGGACCCCATCCTCCACGCGCGCGCGGCTCCATCGCGTCCCCGCGACGACACGAGCCCAGAGCGGAGAGAACCTCACCCTCGTCGCGAGCCCGAAGGGTTGGCTCCCCGACGAGTCCCGCTGGGACCTCGATCGGATCGTCGCCCTCCTCGACGGCGCGTCGTCGTCGGTGAGCCTCCAGGTCCTCCACTACTCGACCCAAAACCGCGACAAGAGCTCCTTCACCACGCTCGACGACGCGCTCCGTCGCGCCGCCGCACGAGGCGTGCGCGTCCGCCTCCTCATCTCGCACTGGGGAACGAACGCCGGCACCCACGCGCGCAAGTCGGTCGAGGAGCTCTCCTCGGTACCCAACGTCGAGGTGCGGGTCCTCACCATCCCGCCGTGGTCCGGCGGCACGATCCCGTTCGCCCGCGTCGCGCACGCGAAGTACATGATCGTCGACGGTCGCTCCGCCTGGATCGGGACGAGCAACTGGGAAGGCGACTACTTCCTCAAGACGCGAAACGTCGCCATCGTCACCGAGGGCGGCACGCTCGGCCCACGCCTCACCCGCATCTTCGACGACGCCTGGTCGAGCACGTACGCGGCGCCACTCGCGCCAACGCCGACGTCGTCATCGTCGACGCCCGAGCCGTAGACCGCCCGAGCGGCCGAACGTCTTGCGCGGTCTACTACTGGCCTGGCCGTTGCCGGCGAAGCGCCTCTCGCAGGCGCAGCTCCACCATCAAGCAGCGGTCCTGCACGACGGTGATGCCGGCCTCGGCGAGCTTCTCGGCGAAGGCGTCGTCGCGGATCTGCTGCTGCAACCAGACGGAGCGCGGCTTGGCGGCGAGGAGATCGTCGAGGTGCGGAGCGAGGTCCTTCGATCGACGAAAGACGTTCACCATGTCGATCGGCGGCGGCACGGGCACGTCGGCGACCTTTCGGTAGACGGGCGCTCCGAGGATCGTCGTCACGTCGGGGTAGTAGACGGGCACCGGCACCACGTCGAACCCCATCTCGACGAGGAACTGCGGCACGTAGAAGGCCGGCTGATCGGCCTGCTCCTCCGTCTTGATGCCCAGCACCGCGATGCGCTTGGTGCTCTCGAGGAGCTTCGTGATCGCGTCGAAGTCGTCGATGACGAGCGGATGCATCCCCTCTCCCTTACCACTTCCCGTCACCATGCGCCGGACGGTTACCGATTCAGCTCGGCGAGCACCTCGCTCGCCTTTCCACGGAGTCGGTGCGCGTAGAGGTGGCTGAGGGGCGTGTCCTCGAGGTTGATCTCGACGGTCACCGCGCCGCGCTGCACCGCGATGCGAGGGAGCTCCGCCGCCGGATACACGACGGCGGACGTTCCGATGCTCACGAGCAGGTCGCACGCCTCGAGCGCCTCGCACGCGCGACGGACGACGCGGGGGTCGAGCTGGTCCTCGAACCAGACGATGTCGGGTCGCCAGTAGGCGCCGCACGAGCACTTGCGCGGGTTCATCGGCACGGTCTCGTCATCGCGGACGATGTCCTCGGCATCGCAGCGGACGCGCCAGAGGCTGCCATGGAGCTCGGCGGCGACCGTCGCCCCGGCGCGCTGGTGCATGCCGTCGATGTTCTGCGTGACGACGAGCGTGCCGGGCTGTCTCCGCTGGACCTCGGCGACGATGCGATGGCCCGGGTTCGGCTCGCACTTGCGGACCGCCACGCGCCGCTTGTCGTGGAAGTCCCAGACCTTCTCCGGATCACGATCGAATGCGCGCTGGCAGGCGTAGTCCTCGTAGTCGTACTCGGCCCAGATGCCGCCCTTGCCGCGGTACGTGGGGATGCCGCTCTCGGCGGACATGCCGGCGCCGGTGAAGAAGACGATGCGCTCGAAGTCGCTGAAACGGATGCTGCCGGTCACGTGAGTCTCCTCTCGATTCCTGTCTCACCCCTCCACTCCGAGATGGCCGATGGCCGCCTCCGAAATAGAGTACAGGTTACCCTAACCCCTCCACGAGCGCGCGCAAGGCGTGGCGCTGACGTTAGCGATGCTGGCGACGAAAGACGACGGTGCGCCGCGTCGCCTTCGGCGCGAGCGTCTTCGTCGTTGCCGTCAGGGTGATGCGCTCGAGCGGCTTGATGGGGATGATGCGTGGCTCGCTCTCGAGGTTCCAGGTGGCGTCGGGCCTGTCGGTGTACGGGAAGACCCACGGCGCCGTCGGCGCGAGAGCGAGGGCGACGATCGCATCCTCGTTCGCGCGACCGAGGATCTCCACGCCCTTGTCGAGCTCGGTCACTCCCTCGATCGTCGTCGGCTCGAAGCCCTCGCGCCGCAATCTCCGCGCGAGGTTGACGAGCTGGGTCTCCATCTTCAGTGCCATCGGCTCGTTCACGCCCTGGAGCCCGAAGAGCCAAAACGGGTGCTTCGCGCGAGCGACGCCGGCGACGACGTCTGCACCGTCGACACGCCACTTCTGCGGTCCGGAGAAGGCGCAGACGGTCGCGAATGCCGTGTCGAGCTGCGGCTCGCAGAACGAGAACACGTCGGGAGGCGTCTCGGCCACGAGCGTCTTCGGCCTCTCGACCGAGACGGCCACGATGCGCGCCTCCGGATCGCCGCCGAGGTCCGGCGCGTTGGCCAGCGTGATGAGCGACTCCGGGATCGCGCTCGCGAGCAGCACCTGCTTCGCGCTCCATCCGCGATCGCCTGCGGGGACCGTCGCCGCGCCGAGCGTCATCCCTGCGCGCGCCGTCATCTCCCGGACGCCGGCGAGCCCGCCCACGCGTGCAGCGGGCGCGATCAACACCGCGAGCTCTCCCGCACCTTCGCGCTGCGCGAGGACGGAGGCCTCGGCCGACGTGCACCACGCCGCGTTGCCCGCGGCGGGTCCGACGGCGAGCGCGCCTCCCTTCATCCGGAGGGTCGGCTTGTCGTCCGGATTCTCCACCGCGAGGAAGACGCATGACTCCGCGGGCACCTCGACGACCGCAAACGGCGCGTCGGGCTTCAACATCGCGCGCAGGTCGAACCCCGCACCGCGGAGCGCCGCACGTTTCGAGTCCGCAGCGAGCCAGCGCTGGCTCGCTGCCGCGTCGACCGGCGCGAGCGGACGAGCAGCGCCGGCGGACGCCTCCTGCATCCATCGCTTCTCGTCGAGCCAGGCGTCGAGCGATCCTTCGGCGCAAGCCTGATCGCTCTGCCCCATGGTGCCGGGCTTGAACGGAAGGAACGCGAACGCGCGCGAGCCGCCGAGCATGCTCGCTTCCGCCGTGAGCAGCGTGAGGCCATCCCCGCCCTTCGCGTCCGCGCTGACGGAGACGTGACCTCCTTCACAGAGGCACGTGAGCAGGGGCGCCGGCCCTTCGACCGCGCCGCCGGCATGTGCGAGCCGGACCTTCTCTCCGTTCATCGAGCTCGTGGACGACGTCACGAGCAGGCATCCCGCCGGAACGTTCGCCTCGATCGTCGACGGCTCACCGCGGCTCGACGTCTCGACGACCGCGAACCCCATCGGGCGATACGGCTCGGAGGCTTCCTCGATGCGCCCGCGCCGCGCGAGCTCGCTCCGGACAAAGACGCCGCCCGCCACTACCACGACGCCCACCGCCGCGATCCCGACTCCGACGAGCGCGCGACGCGATCGAATCCGCTGGGTCTCGAGCGTCGACTCCGCGTCCAACTCGGCCTTGCGGTGCGCCCGCTTCTCCTCGTCCTCGCGGCGCACGCGCTCGTGCTCCGGGTGCCGGCCATGCAACACGGACAGCGCGCGCTCGACCTCGGCGAGGTCTTCGGGCGTTTGCTTCGGCTTCGGCTTCGGCGGGGGCGCGGCCATCGGTCGAGCTTGCGACCGATCGTGGATCGTGACGCGCCCGGATCACAAGCCGTAGTTACCGAAATTGACGAATCGCCGGTCTCCCACCTCCGAGCCGCCACGCGCAGCCCACGGCTCGCGGCTCACGCCCACGCTGGCCGGCTTCTTCCCCCGCTCCCCGCGCCCGCGCTCCCCGCGCTCGATGGAAACGTCGACCCTTCGCGGGTTTGCGCCTCGAACGATCGGCCTCGACGTCAGACGCCCTTCGCTGCCCAGCTCGCGCCGCGTCGGGCCTCCTGGCGCTGGACGGGCTCGTCTCCCTGGCGGTCGGGGTTCCGCTCGGCCTGCTCGGAAGGCAACCGCGCTTCCTCGTCGAGCACGATGAACGGCCCGCCCTCCTCGTCGTCGGCGACCTCGTCCTCGGCGTCCTCGCGCACCGACTCGGCGTTCGTCGCGGAGCCGATGAACTCCTCCGCGAACGCCTCGGCGTCGGCAGCAGGAAGCGGCCTCAGCTGTCCAATCGTATCCGGAAGGAAGGCGTTGCCATCATCCTGCCTCGGTGCCGGACGGTCTCGCTCGTAAGATCGAACGGGTCGCCCAGTCGGTGTCTTCTTCATGATGCTCGAAGAGCGCTGCAAGCGATGCGCCCTCGAGGCATCTCGAGTCGCGCGAAAACGATCAGCTCGCACATCGCCGCGACATCCCTCGCCCCGCGGCGTCGATCCGCGTGAGAAGGACCGCCGCCGAAGAGCTGTTTGGGACGTCGCACTTCGTCACGCGTCCCTCGAGCGCACACCGACGGCGCAGCCCCCGCGCTCAGTCGTCTTCGTCTTCGTCCTCGTGCGGAGCGGGCACGGCCGAGCCGCTCTTCCGCAAGCTCGTCACCTGGATGTTCGTCCGTGCGGTGCACACGCCTGAGCAGTCGGTCCCGGTGATCACACGATCGCGGTAGCGCCAGGAGAAGCTCCTCGCGACGGGCTCACCGTTCTTCGGGAGCGCCCCGGTGATGACGGCCTCCGTTCCCCAACGGCAGCCGTCCTCCCAGTCGAGCTCGGTCGAAAGCTCGAGCTCGACCTCACCGCCGACGACCCGCCCCGTGTAGCGCTGCTCGCCGAACTCCGCCTCCGCCGGCCCGTCCCCCGCGCACGGATAGTGGAGGAGCCCGGCCTGCTTACTGACGAGCTCGTCGAGATAGCAGCCCGGCGACGACTTCTCGATCCGACCCGCGACGAGCCGCAGCGAGCACCGCCCGCCGTCGCTCGGCTTGCCGTTCGTGGCGACGCCCGCCTCCGGGAGGCTCCCGATCGGCGCGATCGCGAGCTCGACGGGCGCCTCCACCGCAGCTCCCCGCGATCCGGCGCACGCCGCCGTGCTCGCGAGGGTCGCGAGCACCACGCCAGCGAGGCCCGCGACGCTCGAAAAGCGCGCGATCGAGGCGACCGCGAGCGCGTGCGATCTCGATGGATGCACCGTCATTCGAGACCGATGCTACCGCCACCGCTCCGGGCGGCGAAGCGGAGCCTGCTACGGCAGTCCTTGCGCCAGCGGCTGGGCGGGCCTAGGTTGCCTTCGTACCTCATCGCCATGGGGGCGATCGGCTTCGACGGAGATCTCGACCATCTTGCTGCGTGCCGTGGGTCTCGTGGGACCACGTAAAAACCTCGCGGGAAACACAATTGCGAACGATAACGCAATTGCTCTCGCTGCCTAAACAGCAGGTCTGAGAGCCGGTCGACCCGAGGGCTTGCCGGTGCCCTGGGAAGATCGTCAACAAACTGGCTGGCTGAGGTCCGGGTCACCGGGACCAAGGCGAGATCAAACAGGTGAATAGTCCCGAGGAGAGCTCGCCAGTCGGCGCAAATCGGGACGATTCAAACGGCTGGATACGCACGTAGACGCAGGTGGCCTCGAAATTTTCGGACCCGGGTTCGATTCCCGGCGCCTCCACCTCTGAGAGCCCGCTCCTCGCGGGCTCTCGTCTTTTGTGCACTCTACACGTGTCCCCGGCGTGTCCCGCCTGGCCGTCGTCCTGCCCTTCCGTGGCCCTTCCCTGGCGCTCGGGCGGGCGGGTGGTGTGCGCATAGTCTAAGCGCGTCCGATGGCCCTCCCGAGGGCAGCGGAGAGGCCCGCGTAAATCGGGGGCCGGCCGGCGTAGCGCCCGGCATGACCCGGACGCTGTTCCTCGCCGCCATCGCACTCCTGACCGCGTGTGCCTCAGGCGAGCCCGAACACGCCGACTGTCAGGGCTCCTTCCGCATCGAGCCGGGGTTCACCGAGGCCCAGGTCTTCAGCATCAAGGCTGCCGGCCTTCGCTGGAACGCCTTCCTCGGACGTGACCACTTCAAGGTCTCGGAGGACGAGGGTATGTGCCCAATCTACCCCGCGACCATCGCGAGCCCCGAGGCGTTGACCAAGCAGGGGATGGCGAGGTCGGCGGATTACACGCCGGCCACAGGTGAGATCCGCATCGACGCCGCGAACATGAAGAGCCCCGACGGTCCGTGGTTCGAGGCGATCGTCATGCACGAGTTGGGTCACTCGATCGACCACGAGCACGTCGAGACCGGCATCATGGCCTCCACCGACAAGACCCTCACGTTGGACTTCAGCGACGAGGATCGCGCCGAGTGCCGTCGGGTCGGGATCTGCTCGTAAGTCAGATCCCGACCACAACTGCGATCCGCAGCGCTACTCGCCCTTGTGCTTGCGGCGATAGAGCCCGATCAGCGGATACCCCGCCTTCACGTGCTCGGTCGGCGTATCGTCCGCCCCATCAGCATCGGGAACGGTGAAAGATAGGTGCTTCGGATCCAGATACGTCCGCACGGTCTGATCGCGCATTCGCTTCGACTGAAGAGCGCCCGAGATGGTGGTAACCGCCGTGCGGTGCTCCCCCGCTCCTTGACCGACCTTGCCAGCGGCGATCGCTAGAAGCTCGTCTTGCCACGTCTTCGGCAGGGATTGCAGAATCTGGTAGGACGACATGAACCAGGGAACGCCGCTCTTTCCCCTGGCCGCCTTGTCGAGGACGGCGAGGATTTCATCTTCAAGGGCGACCTTCTGTGGATCTCTGTTCGCTGCCATCCACGGAGGGTAACCCCGACCTCACCCGGAGGGAACGCTCCCCGCTCTGGTCTTCACCGCGAGATGGGCGGGTGCTTGCCGCTCATCTCCCCGAAGACGAGCAGCAGACGAACTAGCTGCTCTCCGACGGGACGAGGGCGCTCCTCCAGGGGGATTGCGGGCTCGGTCGGGGCGTTGGGATCAATGGGCTCGGCGGTCTGATCGTCTTGCATGCCCGAGCGTTCGGCCCGCGATGACGAGAGTTGCGTCCGAAGTTGTAGGTGCAGGTCGCCTCACCCCGCGGGGTGATTGCAGCACCGGCCGCCTATCCCGGAGAGTTGTGGCTTTATCACCCGTGGCACGCCAGATGAACCTCCCCCAGACCATCAACGCCGAGATTCGTGATGCGATAGACATCCTCGCGAAGAACCTGCAGTGCGCTTCCGACGCGGCGGCGACACACGAGATCGTCCTGGTAACCGGCTGGTCTCAGGACGCTGCAACCATAAACGCCATCGGCGTCTATCTCGTGGGTCTCCTGACAAGCTCGATCGCCACGACACTGCAGGTCCGCTCGAGCATAGAGAGTACCGACGAGGATCGCCTTGAGATCTTGGAAAACGTCAAAGACCTGAGCGCTCGCAACAAGGTGGACGAACGCAATCCGTGGATCGCCGAGGGGCTCTGGCACCTGTGCCTCTTCCTCTCGAAACGCGTACGGAGCATTCATCCGACCGGCGCAGTGCTCGCACTCGAGCAACCTCACATCGGTGCAAAAGATCATGGCTTCGACGTCGTTGCACTATACGAGACTAAGAACGGGGACGTCGGCGTCTCCGTCGTCGAATGCAAGGCCTACGAAAATGACCCCAACGGCGCGATCAATAGCGCCGTCGAGTTCTTCCGCGCGTTCGACCAAGGGAAATACCATCCCCGGATGCGGCAAGTCGTAGCACAGATGCGAGATCTGCTGCCCAAGGCCAAGCAGCCAATGGTCTCGCGCTCTCTTTGGAAGAAGCACCGCTGCTACGTCCCTAACCCGCACTATGACGCGAAGCACGCCATGGACTGGACTAACCACAGACGCTCTTTCAAAAACCTGTCCTTCCCTGTGGTCGTGATGCCACACGCAGTCCCGAAGTTCGACAAGTTCTTCGACAATGTAATGAAGGCAATGTTGAAGTTCGCTAAGGAGCTGCAAAGTGTTTGACCAGCACGCCCAGGAGGTCATCAACGCCATCGCTGATCTGCCCGACCTCGACCCCGACACGTGCCGACGCCTTCTTTCACGTGCATACCTGCTAGTAGTGGAAGGACGCCTCAACGGTACGGGGCGGTCCGACGACCTCGACTCGACGGTGGACGCGCTCCGGCGGCTTGCCGACGCGCTGGAGAGTGTCGCCGTCTTTGACGCCGCGCATGGTATCCCTCGCACCGAACTGACACGGACCGCGAGCGCCTTCGTTGCCGGCGAAGCACTCTTCCTTCTAAGCAACCTGTATCCACAATCCGAGGTGGAGACCCAATTCGACGACCCCCTCCAAGACCAGAGTTGCTACGCGGCCATCGAAGCTGGACTTCTCTACATGATCGGTGGCTACGACATCAACGCGGTCACTGCTGTCGCGAATGTACCGCAGCCTCCGGCGACACCACTGGAAACACTCGAAGATCGCCGCAACCAATCCGCAAAAAGACTCCTACGACGACTGGTCAACATCTGCCGCGGCACCGTCAACTACACAGAAGACGCACTTCCGTACGCCGGAGACATACAACCAACGCTCGCGCAAGACCTCCTAGACGACACACGCGCGCGAATCTATGACCTGCTCACGGATGCCGTAGACCACTTTGCAAACTGGCTGACTGGACACGGAAGTCTCGATACAAGTAGCAATATTATTCAGCGCGTCATCGACGCCACGCGCGCCGATATCGGCCTAAGCCTCTTCGGACTCGACGCAGCGTCTCCTGAAGGCGGCATTCCGCACGGAGCTTCTCAGTTCGCGGACATCTTCCACCTCGCACACCTTATGGCGGCTGCGTTCCGGGCCATGGGTGCTAGGTCGGTCGTACACTCCGTTCCACCGCCGGACAAGGGTGACGCCGCTCTGATCGATGGCTTTCAGAAGTATATCCGTGCGCGCGCCGCAGGCGCCTCAAATAAGCCCGGTCGCCCGCTCCTCTGGCCAACCACAATCGAGTACGTACGGGAGTGCCTGCCAGGGCCTCACAAGGACGCCGTCGTCTCGATGCCAACCGGCAGTGGAAAGAGCTTCCTCGCAGAGCTCGCTGTCGTGCATGCGTTGCCACGAGGCTGGGTCCTGTACTTGGCTCCTACGAATGCACTTGCGCAGCAGATCCGCCGAGACCTAGCGAATGCCCTGGCAATCTTTGGTGACGACCTAAGAGTCTCGGCGTTCATTGGAGGAGCAGAGTACGCGGCACTTCACGAGGCGGAGATCACCGGAACTGCGCTCGTTGCAGTAATGACACCCGAAAAGTGCGCCCTCGCCCTGCGCCTTTACCCTCAAGCCTTTGCTCATTGCGCCCTGTGCGTATTTGATGAATGCCATCTCCTCAACGACGGAAATCGAGGAGCAATCGCAGACGTTCTTCTGGCGCAACTATTCCACGTCGCACCCGACATGCGCACGCTGCTGATGTCGGCCATGGTTTCCAATCCCGACGACCTTGCATCCTGGCTAGCATCGGTGCGCGGACAGAAGGCACTCTCATCACGTATCAAGTGGCGACCATCACGAGCCGCCCGAGGCTTCATCTTCGTCGACAAGCTGGCCGCGACCCGAGCAAAGGTGTCCGGACGCACCACTCTTGATTCAGGTCTGGCCAAAAAGCATACGGTTCAGGTGCCCCTGGCATGGCTCGTCGGCTTGTCCGGACCTTGGACACATGACGGCCCCGACGACTATCGCGTCGCCGCTCTACCGCTCTCAGCAGAATACGTTGCCCGTCAGAAGAAGGACGGCTCCCGAGAAGAAGGCTTCACAAGCTGGAAGAACTCAACCGGACAATCAGTTGCGGAGCTGTTTGCGTCCCATAAGATGCCGACAATCAACTTTGTCATGACGAGTCGACACCACGCCTTCAGCAACGCGAACGATGTCAACTCCGCGATACCAGACGCTGTCGGAATCAAAGGCTTACCGTCAATAGTAGTCGCCAAGCTTGCCCTCGCCGACGCAGAACTAGGTGTTGAGACCGCAATGCGCGACCTGCTTGCTCGCGGAATCGCAGTCCACACTGCCGCGATGCTACCGGTGGAGCAGTCCGCTTCGGAACACATGTTCGCTGAGGGGCATGCAAAACTGATGTTTGCGACCGGCACCCTAGCTCAAGGCCTGAACCTACCCGCGGCAGTAGTGGTAGTATCAGGGAGCAAGCTCCCGCAGCATGGCGCATCGGAGCTTGATGCCGGCGCCGGCCTCACTCGCGCAAAAGAGCTCATTCTAAATGGCTTCGGACGCGCGGGACGTCCCGGATTCGCCAACCAGGGAGTCGTTATCCTTGTAAGCGATAAGGAACTCCACGCCCCGGTCGCATCGAACACCAAGACAGGTCCTCTCGTACTTGCACAATACCCCGTCTTCGGCGAACCCGACGCGTCGGTGAGCGTGCGCAGTCCGATTGAGGACCTAATTGATCGACTTCTCGCCGGGGATCAGGCATCAGACGACCCCTCGGCGCTCCAGCTCGTTCTAACATCACTCCTGGCCGCCTTCGATGGGCCGGACGAGAACGCTGGAGCAGTGCTAAGAAGAACGTTTGCCGGCTACCAGCGCCGTGCTGAACTCACTCCTGAGCGCGCAGCCATTGTCAACGATCGCATTCATCTGTTGAAAGACCGGTTCCTGGAGCTGGAGGGCGTCCCCTCGTGGATGGCCAAGGTCGCCATGAAAGCCGGCGTCGACTTTCAGGTCGCCCATCGGATATGGCAGGCGTATCAGGACCGAGGCACGGTGACGCTCGAAGAGATGCATCGGCTCGACGTACGGGGTTGGTTCGAACTACTAATCAGCGTTCTCTCACGCCTCCCGCCGATGCGAATTGCGCCATACCTGGCGGATAATAAGACCCCAACGCCGAGAACGAAGCTGTTCGAGCTGGCGACCAGCACAATGCCTTCGCTCGAAGATACAGACACCATCCCTTGGTCACGACCGAGTGGATGGGAGGACACGTGGAACGAGCTTGGAGCGATCGTTTGGTCATTCATGAGTGGGGAGTCCTACGCGAAGCTCAACTCTCTGATCTTTGGAACACCGGTCGCGGATGTTGGCGGAGGACGCACCTATGCGGCCGAGGGCATCCCCGCCGTATTCAAATTTATCTCCGAAGTCATCGATCGCACCTTGAGCATGGATGCCGGGTGCTTCCTCGCGCTGCATGAGTGTTGGCTTGCGGAGGAACATCCGGAAGCGACGGTTCCGGAGGCTTTGCAAGGCCTACCACTGTGCATCCGCAATGGGTGCAGCTCGCTCGATGTCCTTGCGTGGTATCGTTCTGGCTTCAGACAACGTGTCTCGGCGCATGCACTCGCCGAGGCCTTTCCAATTCCGCCGTTCATCGACAACGACGCAGATAGAGCGACCTTCGTGCGGAAGGCTCGCCGCGCGTGGCTAAATGACAGGCCGGTGGACGGCGAGCCGCTGGGGCTCCTGGACTATGCTCGCGTCGTTCGCCTCGACGATTCGTCAGAGCGCAATTAGCATTGCTAATTGCGCTCTCCCGAGCGAGCCTACTTCTTCTTCTTTCCCGCCGTGTAGACCGTCGCGCGCTTGTTGCCGCTCTTCTTGAGGACGCCGCTCTTGAGGCCCTCAGCGATCGGCTTCGGCATCTCCCGTTTGTCGAGGTTCAAGGCCGCCTTGATCTGCTCCGCTCGGAGCCCGTCAGCGTGCTTGGCCACAAGCGCGACGATGCTCTCCAACGTCTGCGCGATGTCGTCGGGGGAACGGCGGCCGAGCCGTCCGGCCTTCTTCGTGGCCTTCGGAGCGGCTTCGGTCGTCTTGGCGCCGCGGGGAGCGCGAGAGGGGGCAGCGGCGGCAAGACCGCCCGTGACGCTCGCGAGTTCGTCGAGGCTGGCGCTCCGAAGCGCATCAATGAGGGCAACGGCGAACTTCTGGGCGTGGGCTTCGATGGTCTGACGGAGGGCGGTGGACATGCGCCCCTCGTACCCTCGAAAGCGTGTAGTAGACAACCACTATTGACAGGCTGCCGCCGAAGGCTCGTCACTCGCCCCGGTCTTCCTTCTCTCGCTGCGGCGGCCGGAGCTTCTCGATCACGAGCTTCCTGAAGTCCATTCCAGAGATGCGCGTGAGGTTCTCGTAGATCGAGAGCAGCTCGGTGGAGCCGACGAAGCCAGCGACGACCTTCGTGATCGGAACCAGGTCCTCGAAGACGTACAGCTCGGCAACGTGCGCGACGAAGATCGCGGTCAGATAGACCAAGCTCTTCGTGACGGTGCGCCCGAACCTATCGGACGTGACCCGCTGGCCGGCCTTGACCGAGGCCCAGACCCCGGTGATCACGTCGATGACGACGAGGAAGCCGAGAGCCAGCGCGGTCGCCTGAATGGGAGCGAAGAGCCCCAGGGCGAACATGACGAATGGGCCGATGTGCTGCTTCATGTCGCGAGCGTCTCCTGAACCCGCATCTCGCAAAGCCAGTTGCGTGGGTCTGCGTCATCTGCCTCGACCGAAACGACGACGTTGAAGCCCGACACGTACACGAGCACGCTGCCGCCGCTCGTTGTCTGGTCCGTGCCGGACTCTTCGGTGCCGACGATGACCGGGGAGGTACCGCCCGTCCGTCGGTACACGACCGAGCGCTTCCACCGTCCCCCCTTGGTGACGTTCGTTCGGCGCGCGCACGTCACGATGATGTCGAACGCGCAGAGCGTCTCATCCTTCACCGTGAACGACGCCACCGTCTTCTGCGCCGGTGATGTCGTCTCGACCTCGCCGACGACCGAGTAGATGCGCCCTCTCGTGGCCGCGTACTGCGGCGTTCCCGTGATGACCGGGGATGCCAGCGTCTTGTTACTCAGCGTCTGCGTTACCTGCGTGCCGACGAGCGAACCAGGAGGAGTAATCGCCGTGCTGTAGCCTCCGGCCCCATTGCTCACTAGGAGCTGGCCGAAGCCGCCGTTCGGCGCGGGCGGGATTGGCGGAAGAGGCGGAGCTTCGATCGTCACGCGAGTGACCGGCGTGCCGTCGTCAGCGGTCGTGTCTTCCGCGGTGACGCCATCGCCAACGAATTCGAGAATCCCCCTCATCGGGAGATTGCTTCCGAGGTATCGGACGACTGCCGAGAAATACTTACCGAGCCAGTCCATCAGACCTCGTCCTCCACCCACACGATTTCGATGACGCCGTTTCCGCCGGCTCGTCCGGCATGGGCGCTATCGCCACCGCGACCACCGCCACCACCGCCGCCACCACCGCCCCAGGTGCCGGCGGTCGGTCCGACGCGTCCGACCGCTGTAGACGCGTCTCCACCACGGCCGGACGTGACGCCGAACTGGACCGCCGACGCTCCGCCGCCACCACCACCGCCGTGGTCGCCGTGGACCACGTTCGTGTGGGGAGCGCCGCCGACACCGCCCGCGTGGATGCCGCTTCCACCGCCGGGCATCCCTCGCCCCCAACCACCGAACTGCGGCCCCAGAAGCGCACGGACGATCGCTCCCTCGTCCGCCGAGAGTTCGACTCGCGCGAGCGCCGAAGTGGGCTTTACGGGCTGGCCGCCCGGAGCGTCCCCCTCCTCTCCGAGGTTGGCTCCGCCGATGCCGCCGCCCGCCCCGTAGAAGGTGAAGTTGGAGAGGACGTTCGTGGCGCTCGTGAACGTCGTGTTGCCGCCGTCGCCTCCGTTGCCGCCCGCAGTCGCGCCACCAAACGTTCCGGCCGTGCCTCCGATGCCACCTGCTCCGATGAGGATCGCGATCGTGTCCCCTGGAGTGAGGTAGACAAGGTGACGGGTGACGAGCGCGCCACCTCCACCTCCACCGCCTCCTCCTTGAGTCGAACCGCCACCGGCGGCGCCAGCGCCACCACCGCCGCCACCACCGCCGCCCCCGCAGCCGAGGAGTAGCGCGAGGGTGCATCGAGCGGGAACGACCCACGACTTCGACAGCCCGCCTTCGCCGTTGAACCCAACGGACTTCAGCCTCGGGCTCTTGGCCTTCAGGCGAGATGTGCGGTCACCGAGGGCCTCGAATGCGACGTTGACCGAGGCGGCGTCGAGCGAATCCCCGTCGTCCGGGAGGTAGTAGTCCTCCGGCCACGTTGCGTTCGGATCTCCGGCGTACTGACGGCCCATGCCAAGGCGCCGTCACTGAAGGGCTATCGAACTGCGGACTCAGGGCTCCCAGTACCGGAACGTGCTTTGGCGCGCTGGAACGCGCGACGCTCCACGCGTTCCCCACTGGCCCCATGTTCCATCCGGCGTCACGTCATCATCGGCCCAGATGACCGCGCGGATCCGGTTGTGGTTGCCCTTCCACTGCGAGAGCAGCCCTTTCACGGCGTCGACTTCTTCCCTCAGGCAGTCGTGCCCGAAGCCCATCGGAGCGTCGCCCCAGCTCCTGTCGCCCCACGCGCTGTCATGCGCCCACTGGCCGGGTGAAGGCGACGTGACGATGACCCAAAGGTCGGAGTCGTAGTTGGCCCGCTCCGGGTTCGAGACCGAGTCCCAGTCCCATGGAGCCTCGTACGTCGAGGTTGTCCCATCGGCGGCAACGTCGAACCACTGGCCGTGCCGGTTCACGACACGGACGCGAGGACGGCCACGGAGGAACTCGTGGATCGCGACGCCGATCGCCTCCTCCGAGCCCGCTCTCGCCCAGTACTCGAGCCAGCGGAGGAGCCTCTTGGCGTAGTCGGCGTCCGACTCGTCTTGCGCGCGGATGATGCCTCGCGACGAACCGATGAGCGTGAGCGCCGTGGGCGTCCCCCTGCCCGGCCACGAGGCGACCATGCCCTGGATGAGAACGTCCGCGGCAGCATCGAGCGTGGCCGCAAGTGTCCAGAGGACTCGGTAGCCGACGTTCGCCCCCGGCCGATCACGGAGCCAGACGGGCGCGTACCGCTCGACCGAGTCGCGGAACCTGCGCTCCGATGCCATCTCAGACGATCCTCACGTCGGTGGTGACGGCGAGAGTGACAACCTCGCCCGTAGCGAGGTTGAGGTCCGACGCGTCGTTCAGATCAACGTCGAAGATGCTCGCGTGGACACTCTTGGCCGTCCCGGTAATGAAGTCCGAGTAGAGCTTCCCCTGGTTGCTCGGGGGCTTCTTATACCCGCCGATCTTGTACTTCCGGATCTCCTCCCGGAGGGCCGCATCTACGTCGCTCTTGATCTTCTGCGCGTCGACTCCTTGAGTTCGCCGCATCCACACGGTGAGGCTCCTCGAGTAGGCAACCTCCGTAGCCGGGAGGACGTAGACGCGTACGCCGGCCGGACGCGCGATGGCCTCGATAGAATCTCGGGCGGCATCGAGGTCCACCGTGAGCGGAGCTCCCGACGGACTCGCGAGGTAGACCGTGACCTCGCTCGTCGACGATGCCTCCGACGGAACAACGCGGTTGATGTTTGTGGGTGACCCATCGGGCCTCCGTGCCTGACGAACGGCCCACTCGTAGACGCCGCGAGGCCCGAGGCCGGAGATGCTGGCGAGCTTGTTCCGGCAGGCTTGCCGGAGATCCTCGTCGTTCTCCTCGTCCGAGCCGATGGCGGCATCGGGGTTGATGACCTCGACTCCGAGCAGCTGCGTCTCGAGCGAATCGATCGTCTCTGGAGCCGCCGCCGAATCGGCCCCTTGCTCGACGGCGATGATCCCGACGAGCTTCGTCTCGAAGGCCCCGAGCGAGAGGGGCTCGGCGTTCAGGTACGCCTTCTTGGTCTCGCTCGAGTAGACGCGGACGGAGCCTGCCGGGTAGTCGCCGGGCGCGAAGCTTCCGCCGCCCGTGTTCTTGAACCGGACCTTGCCGGTCGCGAACGTCGCGGGCTTGCGCTCGACGCCGTAGACGTACTTCGCGAGCGCCGTGAGCCAGTTGCCCTCGGCGAGGTCGAGGAAGCCGCCGCGGATAGCGGCCGCCATCAACACCGTGAAGTCCGAGTACACGATCGACGCGACGCGGAGGATCGTCCGCAGCGCGCCGGCCTTCCGCCACGAGCGGGCGGGAACCTTGGCGTCTTCCAGGATCTGAAGGAACCGCTCCAAGACCTCGTCGGAGGTCAACGGCCGGATGAGATCCTCGATGGGGTTCATGACAGCCGGACCCCCTCGGAGTCGGCCGTCACGTTCATCGTGAGGCGCTCCTCGTTGACGCCGACGACGATCTCGATGTCGTACGCCCCGGCGCTATCTCTGGGCGCGATGGTGGCCTTACAGGACGCGACTCTGTCGTCCTTCAGGAAGTCGGCTTCGATGAGCCGGGCGAACAGCTCCGGGCGGACGACGCCGGAGAGAAGGTTGGAGATGCCGACTCCCCTGTCGGGATCGTCCGGGTTGGAGCCGGGCTCCTCGATGAGCCGGTGATAGAGATCCTGCTCAAGGATCTCCCACTCGTCGGAGGTCTCCGCGGCAAAGAGGTCGACGTCCTCGTAGCAGACCAGGTCCATCAACGGACCCAGGCCAATGGAGGGTTATCGCATCAGCTGGCGAACAGCTTGGTGCTCGCCATGTCCACCGGAGGCGTGGCCGAACCGGGCGCGAGCAGGTTGATCGCCGTCGTCACGGCCGTGATCCACTGGAGGAACGCTGGCGTCGCCATGAGCACCGGAAACGTCCCGAGCCCGACGGAGACCTTCAGCGCGTCTAGCGACAGCTCGAGCGGCGTCGAGTCGTCGAAGCCAACCACGATGGGCTCATGGTCGATGAACGCGACTAGCACGGTGGAGCTCGGCAGAACCTTCGCGCGCACGCCCGACATGCCGGGCCAGACGGACACCGGGAAGACGTCGGGGACGGGGCCCTTGACCTTCGACTGCAGAATCAGCTTCCCGTCCGGCTTCTGCGAGACGACCGTGTACTTGTGGAGCTGCAGGAACTCCGGTTGGACGGTGGCGCGCACGAACCCCTGAACCGCCTTTGCGAGCCGTCCCATCGGGTTCGGGTCCACTGCCTCGGTCGAGCAGAAGAGCGTTGCGCGCGCTCCGCCCTCACCCCAGCTCTGCTCGACGTCGCGGACGTGCAGGACGCCGAACCGAGCGTCCGTGAGGATGGTTCCCGGCGTGATGATCTCGTCGCTGGCCGCCTGGACCGTCCGCGTCAGCGGGTCGTACGAGACGATCGTCACGCCCGGTGAGGCCGGCGTCGGGATGTGCGGCCCTACCTGGGTGACGCCCTTCAAGTCGACGAACCAAGAGCGCCCGGAGAGAACGCGCGACGCCGGGCCGGCACCCCTGACGTAGTGCGCCGGGAGAACCTCCGGCGATGCGTCGACCGGAGGTGGTTCGCCGACTTCCGCGGCGGTCGTCGAGAAGACCGAGCTCGAGAGGACGCCGGCCGGGTTGTGATAGTCGCGTTTTAGGACGGGCTTCATCCAGCCGAAGCCGCCGACCAGCCTCAAGGAGGCCTTCTCGCCGAACTTCCCGCTTCCAGCCGGATCGACGGTGCAAGGGAGGATCTGCTCTTGAATCTTGAGGGTGACCTTCCCGCTCGGAAGGACGCCCGCGAGGCTGGGATCCACGTCCACCTCGGCAACCCAACACCCCGACGACGGGATCGTCAGCATCACCGAGAGCGCCGTCAGGTCGTTGACGAGCATCGTGGTCACGGCGCCATCACCTTCTGCAGCTCAGCGAGCTTCGCGGCGATCTCGGCGTCCTGAGCGTCCTTGATCGTGGGCTTCGGAACGGTGCCGGCGGGGATGCCCGGCGTGGGCTTCACGAGGGCGGGCTTGGGCGCGCGGAACTCCTTGAAGCTCACGACGGTTTCCCAGAGGCCATCATCCACCTGGGTCCACCCCTTCACGTCCGTCACCACGACCTGGGTGATCTTGTGGGGCGGCTTGACGAGGACGGGGTTGTAGATGCCGATCGAAGTGCCCTTTAGGCCGAGCTGAGGGGCCATGAAGTGCCTCGTGGCGTACGCATCCCAAAGCACCGAATGCGCCTCGTCCCAGAAGCGAAAGACGCCATCGAAGACGGCCAACCCGTTGCCCGTGAAGACGAGCGACGCGCCCGAGTAGCCATACCCCTTCCGCTCGTCCCAGTTGCGAGGCGAGTTGGGCGCCGTGATCGTGACGTTCCCAGGGCTCGGATCGGTGCCGATGAGGATGTAGTCAGCGTAGGGGAAGCTCACGGTGTCACCGGAATCCCGGCTCCGAGACTCGCGGTCTCGAGAGCCTTGATGATCTTCGCCATGGCGGAGTCCTCGATCGCCTTCGCGATCTCCTGCGGCGAGCCGTTGCCGCCCTGGACGTGGATGCCCCCTACGTCGACGATGATGGGCGCTCGGCCTCCGCCAGAGGATGCGCCCGCCGCTTGCGCGCTCGGCAATGCGGGTGGGCCGACCATCTCGTCAACCGCCCTCTGAGCGGCGGGCGTGCCCTTCTCGATGTTGTCGACGTAGCCATCGACCGTGTCGTCCGCGTACCGCGCGAACGCCTTGCTCGGACTCGCGATCTGGAGAGAGGTCTTGAACGCCTTCTTCACGTTCTCGCCGAGGCCCGTGACGGTGTCCCAGAGGGCCTTGCCCTTCGACGTGATGCCGCCGATGAGCCCATCGACGATCGACGATCCAAGGCCCTTCCAGTCGAGGGTCATGAAGAACCTGGTGACGTCCTCGGTCTTCTGCTGCAGCCACAGCATGGCGGCGCCGAACGCCGCGAACGGGGCCACCGCCGCTGCGAGGACCGCACCGACGAGCACCACTCCGGTGACGAGCATCCCCACGGCCGTCTTCCCCGCCAGAACCGCCCACGTCATGGCGTCCACGTTCTTGAGGAGCGTCGAATCCCCGAAGGCGCTCTTGAGCGCGTTCTTCACCTTGAAGAACCCGATCGCGAGGTCGAGTCCCGCGATGACCATGCCCTTGAAGAACCCACCCGCGAGTGGAGCGAGTGCCCCCAGTACGCTCGCGAACTCGTTACCGAAGGTCGTGACGAGGACCTTCAGGCCAGCACCGGACATGCTCCCTTCGTCCAGCAGTCCGATGAGGGACGAGAGCCCCTTGAGGAGCGGCTCGATGTTCACGTCCGAGGTGAGCCCGCCCAGGTTCCTCTTGAGCGTGACGAGCTGCTCATCGAAGCCGAGGAGCTTGCGCGCGTTGAGGTCGCCGAACTTCTTCTTGGTCGCACGGGCGAGCGCCTCGGCTCCGGCTTCGAGCGGCACTCGACCTTCGAGGAGAGCAAGACGCGCCTCCTTCATGCCGACCTTCATCGAGCTCGATATCTCCGAGGCGATGTCGTCGAACTTCAGCCCCGAGCCGATCAGCTCTTGCGGGTTGATCTGAAGCCGCTGCGCGAGCCGCCCTCTGGTGATGAACTCTTCGAGCTTCTTCGCGCCGTCTGCCCCAAGGGCGCCGGCCGCTTGGCTCATCGCCTCGAGGGTTGAGACGAACGTCTTGCCGTGAATCCCTCCCTTCAAGAGGGATGCGGCCATGTCGTGGATCGCCGAATCCGCGAGCGGAACCTGACGGGTCAGGTTGTTGATGTGCTGGGTGAGGTGACGGGCATCCTGAGCGGAGCCCGTGAGCGCCTCCCGCACGAGCCCCGTAGACCGCGCTGCGTTCGCGTTCGTGACGATCCACTTGCCGAGCGCGACGGCCCCGACGACCACGGCGGCCGTGACGGCAACGATGGCTGCAGCGAGCCCCACAGCGGCCAGGGTGGCGTAGCCCATCCCGCCGCCAGCACCGCGGAGCAGGTCTGCGAAGCCTCCGAACTGGTTCTTGAGGTTGGCGACGGGCCCGCCGATCTTGTCGACCGCAGATCCCAGGGCGTTCAGTCGATTCGTCCGGAGCTGGTCTTGGGCCTGGGCGAGCTTCTTCGCCTTCTCGGTGAGCTGCGCGTAGCTCGTCCCTTGCTTCAGCAGCGCGATGTTGCTCCGCGAGATCGACTCACGGAGCGAGTTCATCTTCCCAGTGATCTGCTGCTTGAGACTCTTGACCTCCTCCGAGTTTCCCCGAAGGGACCCCAGGCTCTTTCGGTACGCCTGGATGGTCCGCTCGTTCTCCTCCATCTCCTTGCGGAAATCTTCGAGCGACGAGACCATCTCCTCCGAGGGCTCGGAGATGCTGTTGTCGATCCCGAAGGACCACTTGGTATCGGGCGCGTTACTTGCCATTGGACTTCGCCATCGCCTCGAACCACGCGACCATCAGCTCTCGGATGTCTCGGATGTCGTGAGCCATCCTCGCCAGGACGATCGCTCCTGCCCTGGCCGATATCTCGTGCGAAGGTTCGTCCGGGTCAGGGTGCGCGAACGCGTAGAGGCTCTCTCCCGCGATCCACGTGGACCTGTATGCCGCCTTCGCTCGGCTGCTTATTCCCCCAGTCGCGCCTCTTGCTTGGCTCCGAGGAGGAGCGCAACGGCCGCGAACGCACGCTGAAGGATCGCAGGCCTACGAGTGATGAGATCTGTCCACGCCTGCTTGCCTGGATGCTGAACGAACGGGGTGACGAAGTCCGTGACGGCCACCGTGTCGTCCCACTTCTTGTCGTTCTCGTGCTCGCGGCTCACCGCTGCAAAGCGCTTCTGCAGGATGTCGGCACCGGGGATGAGAGCAACGACGACGTAGCCCTCACCGTGGACCGTGCAGTCGATGACACGGAACTTCTCGTTCTCCGGGCCATGCGAGTTCTCGAACTTCTCCACGAGACGGAGCCGTTCGAGCTGCGCGGCCTTGGCCTTCTTCGCCCGCTCGGCCGCACGCTTCTCGGCGTTGGCGAGAAGCTCCTCTTCCGAGAGTTCCACTTCAGGCTTCTGCTCGCTCATCCGATGCTCCTGATCAGGCTGGCGGCCGTGCGGCCGTTCTCGACGATGCTGAGAGTCGAAAGGGTGAAGTCGACCGCGCTTGCCTCGACGCCCTCGGCGTACGAGTTCTTCTTCTTGTCCGCCGTGCAGCGGCCGAAGATGGTCACGATGGGCGGCGCGTCCCGCTCAACCCTCGAGAGGGTCAAGGTGAACTCCGCCGTGGTCCAACTCCCGAGGCCCTTGAGGGTCAGGTAGTCGAGGAACGTGTTCGCGCTCGACTCAAGGAGCTTCAGGTTCATCGGCGCGTAGACGACCTTGCCCGCCGTCCGCCCGATCGGAACTCCGCTCCGCTTACCGGCGTAGACGATGGCTCGCTCTCGGCCCTCTTCCCAGTCGAAACCGAGGAAGCCCTCAAGCGGGATGTTGTCGTACCGCAGCGAGACCGAGTGGTACGAGAATGGCGTGCCGTTCAGGAGAACGAGATCAGGCACCATGATGCAAACTCCTCACGCCGCCTGAGCGGTGATGGTCCGAACGAATCGAGACGTGACGCCGAACTGCTTGGCGTAAGAAAGAGCGACGATGTCGAGGAAGCCGGTGATCTTGGCGCCGGTGTTGGCGCCCAAATCGTCCGTCCGCGAAAGGCGGAACTGGATGGCGCTCACGTGCGGGGCCAGCTCGGCCAGCACGGCGGTCTGGACGATCCCCTCGAGGACCATCAGGTCCTCCTCGTTCGCGTAGATTTCGCCGTTCGGGCCAGGCTCCGGCTTCTTGCGGATGGGCTGGCTCAGCTGGGTTGTCAGCGTGTCGAGGACGATCTCGAGCGCGCGGTTCTCGACGCGAACGTGCTGGTCGTAGACACGGTCCGACCCTTCCGGGCCGAAGCACTTAGGGTTCGTGATGAAGCACCCCGCCATGCGGTTGATGCTCCGAAGCGTGATGAACCCGAGGTCATCGAGACCGGGGTTCCGGCTCTCGTCGTGCCGCTCGGGGTTGCCCTGGGAGTCGACGATCGACGCCCCGGCGAGCGGCCCATCGGCCACTGCGGCGGCATCCACAGAGAGACCGACCCGGGCCACACGGGCACCGAAGAGGAGCGCCGTCGGACGGAACTGGCGGATCTTCCTGATCGGGCTGACGACGTTCGCGCCGTCGGCACCAACGTCGACGCGATAGTTCGGCGAACACGCCGCACGGATGGCGGCGAGGTCTTCCTGGTAGTCCGCCGGGGTCTCGTCATCCGCACGCTTCCGCGCGTTCAGCAGGACGCGAACGAACTTGCCAACGGCCTCGCATTCGAGCGTCCAGAGGACCGATGCATCGATGTGGTCCTCGTCGGCGTCGGTGATGACTTCGACGGCCTCGAAGGCGAGCGTGGTCTCCTTGAGCGACAGGAACGGCGCATCAAGATCCGACGCGGTGAGCTGCGGCCCCGTTGTCGAGAACCGGGTCGTCCGGCCCGCCGTGATCGTCTGGGTCGCCGTGCCGAGCGTGACGGTGATCCCGGTGTCGGGGATCACGATGTCGAGGGCCGTTCCCAGCGCTAGGAGCTTCGACTTCGTCTTCCCGTTGTCGAGGCTGTAGCGGTACTGGATGCCGGCCGTTCCGAGCGTTCCACCGACCGGAAACTCGATGAGGACCGCGAAGTCGTCGAGGGGTTCCGTGCTTCCCGCGGCTGGCGTGGCCGTTCCACCGCTCGACGTCGTGAAGGAGCTGTAGGCGCCGTCCGTGCTGGCCGTCGCCCGAACGCAGATGACCGGCCTGCCCGAGGTCATGTGCAGAGCGGCAGCCTCGACCAGCTTGCCGTGCCCATATGTCGCGAGGATGTCCTCGACGCGGGCGAACGAGGCGGGCTTCAGGGGCCCCTTCTCGCTGGGAGCCACAAGGGCAAAGATCCCCTGCGCCGACGGGTTGACGACGCCGGTGTTGCCGTCGTCGCGGGTGAAGGAGACGTTCGGGATCATCGATCCCGAATCCCGAATAAAGGACTAGCGCTCCGTCACTTCAGGGTCCGGTTGATGGGCCCCGGCCTCACCACGACGACCTCTTCCGGAACGTCGTAGACGGGAGTGCGAAGCGTGAAGTGGATGGCCAGTTCCCGGCCGTACTGGAGCTGCACCCCCGGCTTCGTCCAGTCGGTGCTGCCAAGCACTACGTCAGCTTGCCCGGCCACGCGGATGCCGCGAAGAGCCCAGATGCCGAGGAGGATGGTCGGCTCAATTTGAGCGCCGTCGTTCTCCTTGCTCTGCGTCGAATCTACGCCCCACACGTACGCCGTGAACTCCTGCGTCCACGATGCGATCGGCTGGTGCATGGCGATCGTCTGGCCAGCGGCGTTTTTGATCGGGCGGACGCCAGCTCCGAGCGGAGGGCCGAGCTTGCCGCCCTTCGCGCCGTCGCTCGGCATGATGACGATCCGGTTCGCCGTACCGGGGCCTTGGTTGATCTGCTTGGGACGCTCAACCCATCCAAGGCGGACGGAGGCATCAACCCCGTGACCGGTGAGGAACGCCTGCACGCGCTCCACGAACGCGGAAACGCCGCTCTGAACCGTGAGGGCCATCGCTCAGCGCCCTCCGAGCATCCGAGCTAGGACGCGGTTCCCCGCTGTCACCAACGCCTGGGCGATCTCGTCGGGGATCTTGGCTCCGGCATCCGGGAGGATCTTCCTCTGTGGCCGTGAGTCAGTTCTCCCTCTCGAGCGCTGGTGCCACGCGGCGTTGCCCGTGAGCTTCACGACGATGAGCCCACCCGTGGCCGTGACGGAGATGTCCTTCTTGACGCCGACCAGAGCCTTCGAGCCGTCCTTCTTGCTCGCCCACGCCTTGCCGTCCGCGTCGATGCCGGAAGCCACGCGCTGACGCACGGCCGCCTCGATGAGCGGCGCGGCCTCCTTCGCCACCTGTTGCGGGGCGTCCTTGAGCCGACGGATCGCGGCGATCATCGCATCGAGCTCGGCGTACGCGGACGAGTTGTCAGCCATCAGCCGCACCCTCCGGCGAGCCATGCGATGAGCACGAAGAGGCTCGCGAAAGCGACGAGCATCGGCGCGGCGTCGAACTCGCCGTTCACCGAGACCTCCGAACGCGTTGTCTCTGCTGGTCGGCCCATGCGTACGGGGACGCGTTTGATGACGAGAGCGGGCCGCCCTTCTTGACGCCGCTCTTGTCCTTCTCACCGGGAAGCGGCTCCCTGAGTGGGAGCTCCACGAGCCCTTCCTTCGAGTCGGCCGCTTCCTTGATGTACGCCCACGCTTCGTCCTTGGCCGCGACGAGAAGCTGGTCCTGCTGCGAACCCGGGTCGAACCCAATCATGATCCGGAGCTGGTGACTGACGAGCGCCGCCACGTGCATCCGGATTGCTTCCGGAGCGGGTTTCTTCGCCGTGTGCTCGAACGGCGTCGCGTACCGCTTGGCGAGGCGCCCGTCGACGACTCGACAGACAGCCTCAATGACGGCATCTATTCGCCCGGGGTATTGCGCCTCGAATTGGTCGAGCACCTCCGGCGGGACGTTCCCGACGATCTTCAGGTAATCGCGGTCGACGTATTGGGTCATCAAAGATGGCCCGTCACAAGAAAACTAAGGCACATACGGAGAAGGCCACCCCACGAACGGAAGGGTGGCCTTCAGGTGAAGCCGAGAGACGGCGTCAGTGGATGACGACGCTCACGCTCCGACGTTCCGGTCGACGAGGTACGGGTGGCTGTACTGCGCCGCGACGAGACCGCGGAGCTGGTACTCCAGCTCATTGAGGCGGTTCAGCTCCGCCTGGGTGACGCCGTCGTACGAGTTGAGACCGAAGTCGATCGCGCGGCTGTAGATGAAGGGGCGCCCCATCGGTCCCGACGTCTGAGCGACGAGGATCCACTCCTTGGGCGCGAGCCCAGGGACGTTGAGGGGCTTCACGCCGTACGAGCTGAGAACGTTGTCATTCGTTCCGCCGGACGCCGCACCCAAGAACTTCGCGCCCGTGACCTCGAGCGCCGTCTTCTTCAGCTCGGGGGAGTGGAGGAGGTGCGTCACGCGAAGGTTGCGGCTAATGCCGTTGATCATCACGCGCGACTCCATCGCCGCAACGCGCACAGCGAAGGTCTCAGGCGAGAGCGTCGAGCCCGTGTTGTTGTTCGAGAAGACGCCGTTGGAGTTGTCGACTCCGTTGACCGGGTGGTCGGCCGACCAGAACGGGACCTTGTCGTAGGAACCCTTCGTGGCGCCGTCCTTGATGAGCTGCAGCGTCATGACCTGCGGGTGCAGAGCCGCGAGGTCGCCGAGCTGGGCGGCAGCTTCACTCGCCTTGCCGAACTGGTCGAAGTGGAATTGCGCGCGCGTGATCTTGAAGCCCACGCCCCAGTCCTCGTGCTCGAGCCGGTGGCCGATCGACTTGAGGTCCGCGTAGACCATCGTGCCGTTCGGCAGCTTCTCGATCGTGAGGCTCGACTGGAGCATCTGGAGGTCCTCGTTGATGCCGAGACCAGTGCGCTCTGCGCAGACGTCCTTGTGCCACGTGTTCTCACGGGCATTCTGGAAGTCGTCGTTGAAGACCTTCGAGAGGTTGTCTTCCGCCCGAAGTACGTGCTCAGGTGACCAAAGTGCCATTGTCGTAATCCTCCGGGCTCAGTGCTTGAAGCGGATCCAGACGCCAGTGGCCCCGGCGATGCCCATGACGGTTCCGGCTACGCACGTGTCCGTGCTGGTCATCGAAACCGTCTGCGAATCGACGACGTAGCAGTCCTTGCCGACGTCATCGCCACCGACCGAGCTCGAGCCGTTGACGAAGAGGAAGTCCTTCTGTCCGCAAGAGAGCTCGACCGATATCTCCCGCGCGCCGTCGGAGCCGCCCGTGTTGTCGACCGAGTCCGCCGCGCGGCCCCAGACGATGAGCGTGTCGTCCGCCGATGCCTCGACAGCGAAGCCGTCCGCGTCGGTCGCCACCATGAATCCGCCACGGATCACGGCTCCAGCGGCCACGGGGAACGTGACATATCCGCCCTGGCGGACCTTTCCGAAACGCCCTGCTGACGTGATCATGTCAGGCCTCCTTCTTGGCGGCGGTGTCGATGTTCAGGCGACGGATGCCGGCGACCGGCGCTCCGATGCCGACGGGGCCAGCGCTCTTACGGCGCATGCCCATCGCGGCGTCGAGGTCGGCGAACTTCTCGTCCTTGCCGGCCTCGTCGTCCTTGCCCTTGCCCTGCGTGATCTTGTTCGGCCGCTCAGAGCCCTTGGGCGTCTCCGAGAGGAACGACTTCACCGTCGCGAGGGGCTGAGTCGAGAGCCACTTGGCGACGGCCGGAGAGAGATCGGGACGAGCCGCGATGGATTCCTTGGTCTCAAAGGCGTCCATGCGGGCCTTGAGCTTCTGGTTCTCTTTGGCGAGAGAGACGGTCGCGGCCTTCGCCTCTTCCTTCTTCTCTTCCTCGTCCTTCTGCTCGTCGGACTCGGACGACTTCTCTTCCTGCTCGTCGTCCTTCTTCTCTTCACCGTCCTCGGCATCGAAGTGAGCCGCGAGCGCCGCCGCAGCCTCCTTCTTCTGATCCTCGGTCGAATCGTTCGACGCGAGGGTCGCGAGGGCGGCGAGCAACGCCTTCTTGTCCATGCTCTTCACTCCGGTTTGCGCCGCCGCTCGGATGTTCGCGAGTGACGGCAATTGGTGAGTCAGCGGGTTCACGCAGACAGCGCAGTTGATGTAGGAAGTGACTTGCCCGTCCGCGTCCGTGAAGAACGCGGGCGAGAAGTAGCGCCAGAGCGGAGGCTGGGCCTCGAGCCCCGCCTTCACGTCGCCGCACCACTGAATGCCGACTGCCCAGAGCTCCGACTTGCCTTCCGCGTCCTTGCGGACCGCGAGCGAGTGCCAGCCTGCGGCGCGTCCGGATTCGGCGGGACGGTCCGTCTGGATGCTCAGGTGATCGAAGTCGAACGAGTAGAGCCGACCGCGCGCGGTCTGCTCATCCATGAGCAGCTGCGCCGACTTCTCGGTGAAGTAGACCGTCTCGTCGTCGCAGACGTTCGGACCGGCCGCCCAGATGCGGAATGCAGACGGCGCTTCCCCTGGCGAAGCGCGCTCGACCAATTCCCCTTCCTGGGGAATTGTCAGTGCGAGCTTTCGCAGCTTACGGGGCATACCCCGCGAATGGCATAAGGGTCCTAATTATTCGCTGGCGGGCTAAACACCCCGTCGCGGAGCGGAATCCCATACGTCTGCGCGAGGAGCACGGCGTCGACGACCTTTCCCGTCCCCGTCGCGGCGAGCGCCTCGTTCCAACCCTTGATCGCCTGGGCCGCCGTGTTGGCCGCGTCAGCCTCGGCCTTCCGATCCTTCGGCGGGGTCGTGTCCCAACGAACCCTCGGGCTCGAAGGTACAGAGCCCCAGCCGTATCGCTCGTTGGCCCAGACCGGGATGCACTGCTCGTTGAGCATCGCGGACATCCCGTTGGCGTCCGACTGGATGAGGTCCGACCGAATCTTGGCGTGCACCGCCGTGTTCTGGAATCCAGGGCCACCTTCGGTCGTCGGCGTCTGACCGTTGATAGTGAGGACGATCTCCTTGTCGGCCGCGTCGATGCTCTGCGCGAAGGTCTGGTAGCCCTGGATGTTCGCCTGCAGGAGCGTGAGCTCCCATTCGGGCGGGAGCACGAAGCCGGCGTTCTGAGCCCACTCGTTGATCTGTGCGAGGAACTCGTGGCGCTGATCGTCGGTCGCGGCTTGCTTGGTCTTGGCGACCTTGGCAGGGTGCGCCATCGACTGGTTCCAGGCGTCGCGGAAGAAGATCGCGTGCTCCTTCGAGATGAACGCACGCGAGAGCGCGCGCCACATCGTCTTGGCGCGCCATGGATGCTCAACGCCTCCCGGCAAGTGCAGAACCCAGTGGCCGTCGCCGGGCGTGATCGGGACGAGCCCGTCGAACTGCGTCTGGATGAACCAACGGTCTTCGGAGCGCCGGTATTGGAGGAACTCCGGGTTGCGATGGCGGAGGACGAGGCGAGAGCCCTCCTGGATGAACTCGCCGAACATCACGCCGAGAAGTCCGCCGTCCGCCGCGATGAGCGACAGCTCGGACGACGGGAACACGCGGTCGAAGTCCTCGCGGAGTCCGGCCGTCAGCTTCTCCTCCGACCCCTCGATGAACCTTGGGAGCTGAAGGAGGCCGTCGTAGCGGGTCGACAGCTGGCCCGTGATGTTGCCGTCTGAGCGGAGGGCCGAGCAAAGGCGAGCGGCGGGTCCGAGGTTGCCGTTGTCCGCCTCCTGGACCGCGTCTTCGATGTCCGCGAAGAACAGCCTCGTCTGAACGCGCGACTGCGGCGTGAGGTTGCGCCGCCACCTCGCCAGCGGGTTGTCCGACTGCGTGATGGTCCGAGGCCCTACGTAGGACCGGACGAAGTCGACGAGCGAAGAGAAGGCGTTCGCCATACCGGCGCCCCGCCACAAGAGGGTCAGCGTGGGAACGAGGGCCGGCGCGACGCCCCGTACACCGCGTCACCCGAGGGCCGGTGCGCGCCGTACACCGCGGCGGGAGGCGGCCTCGGAGGCGTGACCGCCTGCGCAGGAATCACGAACGGTGCGGGCTGGAACTGGTTCTCGTCCCACACGGCAAGGCAGACCGCGTCGGCGAGGTCCGGGCTCCGCTTCAGTCGCTTTCGGACGTGCTCCTTCGACTCGACCTTCCTCCGGCCTCGGACGTCGAGCGAGTAGGTCCACGTGTGAAGCTCCGCGGCGAGCCGGTCGTCGTTCGGGAGGGCGCCCCCCTCCCTCAGCCACTGGCGCGCCGCGAAAATGATCTGGTCCGAAAGATAGGCGTACTCGTTGGGGAGCCTCGGGGTCTCAGCACCATGAAGCGGGACAACCTGGAGCCACCGCGGCTTGCGTTCGTGCAGGGCGGCGATGACCCGGGTGCCGACGCCAGCGGCGTCGATCTTCGCGATCACGACCTCGCGGGCGACAGCATCCCGATGCTCCTCGGCCGTCTCGATGATGCGCTCAGCGACGGCAGTTTCGGACAGGCCGTTCCAGTGTGGCACCTCGAGGATCTTGAGCCCACGGCGGACGGCGATCGCCGTGTCGTCGTTGCCCATCAGGGCCACGTCCACTCCAAGGTGCAACGGCCCCTCAGCTACCGTCAGGGGCCACCGCAGGATCGCGTCGTCGATGAGCGGCCGCGGGATGACCTGATGCGTGTGCTCGGGCGCAAACTCGCCCAACACTCGGATCCGGTACTGGCCGCTGTCGATGCCGTACTTGGCGATCTGCCCCTTTCGCCACTCCTCGGTGGCCAGCGCGACGTCCTTGAGCCCGAGCGCGATGACCCTCTCGGACGAGATGTGGAACGTGCTGTAGAGGTGCTTCTTCGAGGTCTGCGACTCGTAGAAGAAGCCCTCAGTCCGCGTCGGGTTGCTGATGTAGATGAGCCGAGCGTGACGGCTGGCCAGGTTCCCCTGGATGACCTCGTCAACCTTGTCGTCGACGCCGGACGCCTCGTCGACAATATAAAGGATGTACATGCCGGAGCGGCCGGCCATCGCCTCCGGCTTCTCCGCCGTGCACCCCTTGATGCGCCGGAAGTCGTCCGACACGAGCCCGTCGAGGGACGAGACGTGCGGCTCTTCCGGGATGATGGCGCTGTGAGGGCACGGGCGCGGATAGTCCGGATATTCCGGGTTCGCCTCCTCCGCAGCGCGTCGGCACGAAAGGCACGTGCCCGACCGTTGGATGAGACGTTTGATCTCGTCCCATATGACGTCGTCGATCGTCTTGCCGTTCGGACCGACGAGCCAGACCTTGGCCTCCGGAAAGGTGCAGAAGAACCAGAGCGCCAAGATCGCGCAGACCAGCGACTTGCCGACCTTGTGACCGCTCCGTACGGAGGTGTGCCGGTTCTCGACGACCGAGTTCGCGATGCCCTGCTGGCCCTCCCAAAGCTCGATCGCAACGATGTCCCTCGCGAACCCCGTCGGGTCCGTCGCGTACTTCGAGCTTGGCCACCTCAGCGTCGTCGCTGCTCGGGCGATCGCGCCGAACGCGGAGGCGCAGACCCCGGCCATCGTGGTCTCGGAATCCGCCTGCGGGCCGAGCCGAGCTTCCTTCTCCGCCCGTGCGAGGGTCAACGCCCCTCCAAGCGGAGGAGCGCGCGCTCGATGGCGCCGGCAGCGTCGGGCCACGGGCGAACAGCCTCGGAGATCGTGCTGACGATCTGCCGGAACTCCCGGGAGGCGATGATCTTGGCCTTGTCGAAGGCGTGCGCCCCGGTGATCCGACCGACCTTCTCGAGCGTGGTCGTGAGGCCGCGGATGACGATCTCCCGCTCCTTCGGGGTCGCGTTCGAGTCGCGCTGAATGCGCCCCAACTCGGCCTGGATGTACGAGGTGAGCGCTCCGGCCGTGGCCTCGAAGCTGGCTTCCTCGCCAGCGTCCGAATGCTCAGAAACCGTCGGCGGGACGACAGAAGCCGCAGCCGTTGATGAAGCCACGCTGGCTTCCGTGGCTTCCTCGTCGATCGGCTCGTCCCACGCCGCGATCGGAATCTTGTAGAGGCGTAGCGCGAGCTGGCGCTTCTCGGGCGAAGGCTTCGTCGTGCCCTTCTGCCAGAAGCTGATGTTCTTCCCGCTGACGCCGAAGTCCCGCGCGAGCTCGGAACCGTCGACCCCCGTTCGCCTGAGGAGCCAGCCGCCACGATTCGGCGTCGATCTTCGTACCCGCTTTGGCATGGGAGCTGCCAAAGCGGGTTCATCAACAGCCTATGGCTTCAGACTCGGCTTCTCGGGATATCCCGCCCCCAGAGTCAACGGCCCCCGCCATTCTCCCCCACCCTTCACTGTCAGGCGTACCCATCGGGACACTCCCACCGGCGACGGCATCGTCCTGCCCTTCCGCGGGGTCTGCCTGGGGCTCTCGTCGCGCGCAGCTACCTGCGGGCGTCCGGGAGACGAGAGCCCACGGGAGGGCGACGAGACGGCCGCCGCCCAGAGGCTCTTGCGAGGGTTCAGGGGACGATTGCGGTGAGTTGGTCGCGGAACGCCGCTACGGCTGCGAGGCGAGTGCTCCCAGCGCATGGGACCGGAAAACTCTGGCTCACCAGCACGGCACCATCGACCGTGGCGCGGTACTCGGCGCTCTCATCATCCCCCTGGTAGACGTGGAAGGTGGGGTTCAGGCCGAGGCACTCGGTTTCGATGGCGGAGATCGTGGCGTAGTCACATGCGGTTATCATTGCTGCACTCCGTTTGAGTAGAGAGTCACCCGCCGAATGCCCGGCCCCGGGTGGAGCCGTTGCGGTAGGAGACGGCGATGGGCACGCCTACGGGGCCCTGGAAGGCAATCTGCACCGTCGGACCGGAGATCTGGAACCAGGCGTCCAACTCGGGATCCGTCCGACGGGGATTGGGGTCCGTGGTATCGCCAACGAACGCCGCATCACCACTGCCGACGCGATGGGCGTGCGCTACGAGTTCGAAGCGAGCCGTGATGCTCCCGTCTGCTGAGTACATGATCACCCGCTGCTCGAAGTCTCGGATCTCGTTAGGGGCGAGCGTGTAGAGCCCGACGACCCACGGCGTGGCGGCAGTGATCGGGCCGCTGAAGCGCCACTTGACCGTCTCCTCCTGGGAAGCGTTGCCGGTGATGATGACCTGGTTGGCGGTCATCTCGACGCTGGAGCCGGTGCCGTTCAGACCGGGCACTCCGGAGCCGGCCGGTCCAGGGTCACCCTTTGCGCCGGGGTCTCCCTGCAGTCCGCGCTCGCCCTGCTCTCCACGCTCTCCGCGCTCGCCCCTCAGACCACGCGACTTGATGACGACGATGCTCATGATGCCCTCGTGACGGTGGCCATGACAGTGAACGTGCCGCGCAACCGGAGATGTTGTTTGCCTTCCTCGTCGCGAAGGAAGAGGTCGTAGGCGTACGTGCCGTCCTGCATACCGAGCGACTGAGCCGCCGAGACGGTCAACACGATGCCGTTCGGAGCCGCGGGGGCTGCGTCGCCCTCATACGGAGCCGCATCGAACACCAAGCCGCCACCGGGCTCGCTCGTGGACGTCAGGAGGTGCGGGGCGTTGCCGTTGCGATTCGCCCGGACCTGCATGCGAGCGGTCAGGCTCGAGAGGTCCTCCGGCGTCCGATCCTCACCGAAGAAGTAGATGGGGATCTCGGTGTCGTCGCCCTGGTAGACCGTGATGTTGTACGTCTCGACGCCGCTCATCTGACACCCCGCTGTTGGTGCCGCCCAACGCCATGCTTCAAGAGGGGGTCTCGTCCTATGCGCGAGGAGCGAAGCCTCGTCCTGGGATCTCCCCAGGCACCATGCAGCGGCGGGCGGCATTCAACGCCGGCTCATAGGAGGGCGAAGGCGCGTCAGACGGGTGACCGGGTCTGACCAGCAGCGGAGTAGTTCTCTACGCCGGGGCAGGGGATCGAGCCGAACACTGAACTAGTGGATGCACCCGTTCAGCGAAATTTTGTCCTCAGGCGCTGTACCTAAGTGCCAGTTCGGAAACGGATTTTGTCTCCCCCCATACCCGAACATCCGGGTATTTCCCCAGGGTTCCCCTCACCTTTTCCACTACTTTTGCACGCCGTATCCGCCCGTAATCACTGCGAATAAGCGCGCCCAAAGAAATCGACCGTCCCCCCTTTCTTCAAATCACGAACCGGAGTAGGGCTAAGTGAAGAGCACGGCCGTGGCCTCAGCGGTCGCACTGCTGCACAAAGAGGCAGGGCTGGAAGCGCGCCAACGCGTCCAGCCCTTTGGAGAACCCGAACCCCCTTCCAAGAGGAACGAGTCATCGCATGGGCGAACCTATCACAACGAATCCCGAAAACATCCCGAACGAACACCGCGTCCTCAACGCCTGGAACACGAAGGAGATTTTGGTCCTCGGGATGACCTACCCGGCGTACTCGAACAAGTACACGGAGCTGGTCTGCACCGGCGCAATCGAGGAGGACACGAAGCGCCTCATCAGGATCCACCCGATGCCGAAGCGCTACCTCGACGAAGGTCAGGGCTTCAAGAACTTCCAGAGGATCGAGGCGCGCGTCCAACGCAACCGCCACGATCCTCGTCCCGAGAGCATCCGCGTCGACTTCCCGAGCGTTCGCCCGCTGGACGAGATCCCCGCGAAGACCCCGGAGGCGCGACGTGCGTACCTCGAGCAATCGCCGAGCCTCGTTAGGTCGGTCGAGGAGCTCCAAGGTCTCAACGCGCGCTTCGGGATGTCGCTCGGCATCGTCGTCCCGAAGTCCATCGACGTGAAGATCCGCAAGCGCACACCGAGCGAGCGCGCCGAGTGGTACGCGACCGAGCGGAAGTTCATGAGCCAGAAGACCCTCGAGTTGGTCCGGCCTCCGAAGAAGATCGACTTCCCGGAAGCCGAGTTCCTCGTCACGTGGACGTGCAACGATCCTCGCTGCACGAAGGGCCACACGTCGGGCCTCAGGTCCTGGTCGATCCACGAAGGCTACCGGAAGCTGAAGAGAGACCCGGCGCGCGACAAGAAGATGCTCGAGACGATGGAGCGCGAGTTCGACCTGACGAAGCGCGACGTCTTCCTCTTCCTCGGCACCTTCCACAACCACCAGACCACCTTCGGTTTGATGGACGCCTACCGTCCGAAGAAGCGGATCGTCGAAGCGCCGTCTCCCCAGCTCGGACTGTTCGCGCGGTCATGATGCCGGCGTGGGCGCCCCCGACGGCTTGAGGGCGCCCGCGCTTCCCTGCTACCGTCGGCTGTCCGTCATATCTGCGCGGCGGGCGAAGAAGGAGGCGTGACGATGGTCGACCAGAGCACGATCGACACTGTCGTCGAAGTCGCCAAGGTGGCGGGCAACAGCCTTGTGCTCGCAAAGCTCCTCGACGTGGCGAAAAGCGGAATCGGAGCCGTCGCCCGTCCGTGGATGATTAAGCGCGACGCTCGGGCGCACGCGGAAGCGGACGTGGAGGTCGGCATCATCCGCGAGGCGAGCAGACTGGAGGCGGAGGAGTCGAGGAGGAAAGCCCTCCCGCCTGCACCGGAGCTTCAGGCGCCGCGCTCCTCCGAGCTGACGAGGCCGGCCGACACGGGGCTCGTGATCGACGTGGACTGGGAGGACCTCCCTCCCCTTGCGAAGCGGACCGAGCAGCGGCTCACCTACCAGGAGGAGAAGCGCCAGCTCAATGTCGAGAGCGTGATCCGCGAGGCGGCCGAGGAGCTCCAGGGCGCAACGGAGATCTCCGACGAGCCCGTCGACGACGACTGGACGGCGCGCTTCTTCGGAAGCGTCCAGGATGTGTCAAACGGGCGGATGAGAAAGCTCTGGGCGAAGATCCTTGCGGGGGAGGTCGTGAAGCCAGGTTCGTTCTCGCCCCGTACGCTCGAGATACTTCGCAACATAGACCCCAAGGATGCTGACCTCTTCACTCGCGCCGCACGTTTGGCGACACGCAACGGAGCCATCCTCAGCATAGGCGAAGGCAAGGACTTCCAAGATATTCAGCTGGCCATGACCCTCACCGAGGCAGGACTCTTCAACACTCGCTTCGCCATGAGCTACGGTCTCCGCTCGACCAACGACGATCGATTCCATTCCCATATCAACTTTCGCGACGTCGCCCTCCGGATTGCCGGCGAGAACCCGAAGGGCACCGTCGCAATCGAAGCGGTGGCCCTGACTCGAGTGGGTAGAGAGCTGGCGTCCGTTGTCGCTACAGAATCGTGTCGCCAACACCTCAGGGACGTCGCCGATTATGTACAAACCTACGGCCACACGGTGACGGCGCATCGAATAGTTCGCATGACCGACGAACACACCGCCGATTACGACGAGACACCCATCGATTTCTAGGATCGAGCGGAGCGTAGCGACCCGGACCGTCGCAGGTCGGGCATATATTCCCGCCGGATTACAGCTGGCATACAATTGGCCTGGGCAATACCAACCAATTGCGGGGAATAAATGGACGACAATCGTGATCAACCTGCTACGCGCTCTCGGGGGATGCTCTCTGCCAAGGTCGGGGCGAAGCATGTCCTGCTAGCCGTGGGCCTGCTCGGCGTGGCGGTCGGCGGCGTCTTCTACGCGTCGCAGGGCAGCAAGCCCGACTTTCTCTGCCGGATGGAGGTCGGCTGCAAGGAGCGCGGTCTGTGCGCCGGAACCCGCGACTCGTGCATCGCGGCGTCCGACCAGGACTGCGCATCCTCCGAGGCCTGTGCGAAGGACAAAGAGTGCGTCCAGCACGGCGGCCGCTGCGTGACGGAAGCGACGCGAGCGGCAATAGCCACGATGGCGGCGCAGCAGTCGGCCTCGAAGGAGGTTGCCGATTATCTGAAGCTCGCCGTGCACGACTACAGGCAGTTCGGGACGTCTGACCCCCTCCTGGAAGCCGCCGAGTGGGGAACGGCGAAGTTCAACGGCCGTACCCTCCCTGCAGCCATCATCCGCGCGAACATCACGATAACGGACAGGCTAGCGGGTGAGAGACGCCCCACGTGCACGGTCCTGGCGGCGATCAACGATCAAGAATTCAAGATGTGGCGCGCGAAGGAAGGCTTCATGTGCAAAGAGAAGCTCGGCGGGGAGCTTGCCGACTGGCGTTCGCGCAACGAGTTCAGGGCGACTGCCTCGTGGGCGCAGACTCCGGCAGTCGCACTGAACGGGACGCCTCCCGAGCCGTCGCCCTGATGCGCTAGCTCTCGAGCGCCTCCCGCAGCGTCCGGTGGGCGGTCACCCAGTAGTCTCCCGAGCCGTCACATTTGGCGAGGAAGACGAGCCAGGGCCGCCCACGCATCGACGAGCGCTGGACGAACGAGCGCGCGCTCCGGGGGTAGCGACGGCCTACGACGGGGTACCCGGCGACGATCATCGGTCGTGGACTCCCATCACCTCGGCGTACGCGCGCATCTCTTCGAGCGGTGGCAGCGCCCGGACCGCGTCGAGCCATACGCGGAGCTCGACGTGGTCCTTGACCCACATCCGTCGAAGTCGCCTATTCGGCCAGACCTCGAGACGGAGATGGGACAGGTAGGCCGTGCAGACGTCGGGATCGGGCCACATGAGCGTCACAAACACGCGGGGATCCCAGCATGGATCTGAGTCCACGAGCACAGCCACCTTCCCTGCGCACTCGCGTTTCCAGCGCTGGCAAATGGACTCCAGACGGCTTCTCGGGATGCGCCTCACCATCGAAGCGGTGATCTCGAGGTAGCCGCGTCGTCGAGCGCGCCGTAGGAGCTTGCGAGGATTCATCGGTCGTGGATCTCGTCGACGGTGCACTCGAGGTCCTCGCAGTCGTCGCTCGGGATCCCGTGCTTGCACGACCGCGTGAGGATGATCTCCCGGATGACCGGGCAGTATCGGGGGAGGCTCTGCTGCGCGGCCGCCAGATCCCGCCACGCAGCCACCGCACCAGGACTCGGCATCCAGAGCGGGCTATCCCGGAGGGTCATTTGGAGGCCTCCTGGTACGCGCGTATCGACTCGGTGAGCTGGCCGGCAGTCGCGAGAGCCGCGCGGAGAGCCCCATTGGCGAGGCTGAACCGGTTCTGAAGGACGGCGAGCTTCTCGGCCGGGTCCTCGGGCAGCGGCTGGTCGAGCATCGCCTCGAGACTGGCGAGGAGCTGGGGCCATAGGTCGAGATGACGGCGGAGGGCCTCCGCGACGATCGCGCTCCTCGCCTCCCCGGTCTGGTCCGCTCGGGCCTGGAGGGCATCAGCGACGTCCTGAGGGAGCGACACCTCCATCGTCGGACGCCCTCTTGACCGCCGAGATTCCCTTCCCCAACCAGCCGCCGGTTGACGCCTATTATCTCCGCTCATCGGCCCATCTCCTCGCGAGCCTGAGCGGCGAGATCCTCGTAGCAAGCATCGCAGAGCCAGAAGTCCTCCTGGCAATCTTCAGTTACCTCGAGAAAGGGGTCCCTGCGGAGGACACACGGTCGCGTTTCATTGCAGGAGTCGCAGAGGCAGGTCTCGGTGCGGCGATTCCCGGGAGCGCTGTTGGCGTTCGTCATACTTCAAATTAAAACCCACTGTTGCCCGGACAACAATTATCCACGACGTATTGTCACGTTCGCGAGTGCCGAGAGCACGCTCCGGATCACCATGAGGGATGGTGCTCAACCTGATGGCCCTGTGTTTCTCCACGCTCCAACCACCTTGTTCACCCCTCCGTTCCTCTCTCACGTCCGTAAACCACCTTGTTTGTCTTAGATCTCGTTCTCGGATCTCGCTCTGAGCCCCCAAGAGAAAGAGATAAACAAGGTGGTTTACGGACGTGATGAGAGAACGGAAGGAGAACTCTGAGGGCTCTGAAGGGGATCTCGACCAGGGGAAGGGCTCTGAGGCGCCAGGGAAAGGCACGCGAAGGGCACGGCACTCGTAGACCTTTTATTGCCTTGTAGAGTGTTGCCATGAAGCAAAGCAAATCTAAGTCGATGGTCATGGGCGTTACCCTCGACAAGTCATTTGTAGAGCGGATCGACGCACTCATCGCCCCTATGAGCTCCAGGCTCTTCGGTGTCGGGCTGGACCGATCGAAGATTGTCAGGATGCTCCTTGAACGATCCATCAAGGACGTCGAGACGGAACTCGGCCTCCAGACCAACCACTGACCACAAACAAGTTTCGACCCCGCACGGATTGCCGTCCGCCGGGGCCTTGGAGAACTCAATGCTCAACGGTAAGAGTACATCAAAGCCCGCTCATTTGCAGATCGTCCGATACTGGCTCCCCCGGGAGACCTCCGAGGACGAAGTGTTCACGTCAGATGACTCCGTGGACGAGGTCTTCGACGACGACCTTTATCTCGACGAGCTGGAGGCCCTGTGAGGTTCCGCTCGCTCGAACACGACGCCGCCTGCCTCACCTTCGGCTTCGACGACGACGAGCCGAACGATGCAGAGCTGGATTATGACGAAAGCTCAGCTGGGATGGGCTCGATAGATGGGTATTTCTCCGCCGCCACCACCGATAGCGAAGACGAAGACGAAGACGACACCGACGATGACCGTGAGGAGCCGGCTCCGAGCGTCATCGACTTCCGACCATCCCCGGAGTGCAGCTACTCACCGCGCGCTCGGATGATCGTGGAGCGGCTGAGGGAGCACGCGTCGACGATGCTCAACGTCTACCGCGGGGCGATCTCGGACGCCTTCTGGCTCGACAGGCCAATTATCCCTGGGTTGGGATTCGACCGGCAGACGCCGCCCATTCAGCGCATCGCATACCTCAACGTACTGAGCGCGGAGGACCATGCGTACCTCCTGGGCGAGATCGCGCACTACGAGGCGCATCTCTTCCCGCTCCTCGAAAGCGCGACCGGAGAGGAAGGACGCGACTTCTTCGTCGAGATGGGCCATCACGCTAGGGATTACCAGCTGCTCCTCGCGACGGCTGCCCTGCTCGGCGAGCCGCTCCGGACCGGGCACTCGTGGGAGATCCCCTTCCGCAGGTGGGACGCGTCACCGGCGCGTCGCGCCTATTACCGGGCACGCGACGTCATGCGGAAGGCCGACCCTCTCGAGCGGGAGGCAGCCCGAACGCGCGACGCCAAGCGTAGGAAGAGCAAGTCGAGGCAGGAGTATCAGGCGGCCTATCAGGCCACCTACCAGGCCGCGTACCGGACGACGCCCGAGGCCAAGTCGCGCGACGCGGCCCGTAAGCGCGCCGCCAGAGCAGCGAAGAAGGCCGCTTCCGCGGCAGCCTAGGTAGTTTTCCGCCGCTCCAGGTGGACTCTGGCGATCATGCTTACGCGGGTTCCCCTGACGGCGTAGTCTGATGGCAATGTCGAACAAAAGTGAACAAATCGCAGTTCAGACCCCGCAGGAAAAGAAGGAGGCAAAGGCGAGGGAGGAAGTCGATAAGTACGAGGCTCTCCTCGGCGCGGAGCTTTCGAAAGGTGCTGCCGCCGCCCAGGACCAGGCCGCCAGGAACGCTGCCCACGCCATTCGGAACGCCTACGCAAACACCGGCTCCGACGAGTTGAAGGAGGCCATCAAGTACATGGAGGGCATCGCAGCGAAGGCCGAGCCTACATATGTGGTCGCAGCCAATCATGTCGTCAGCAAGTACATCGTGCACACGGACCTGACGGCAAAGGCCTTCCCGCGCATCAGAAAGCACATACCAGTGAAGTGACGGTCAGCATCCGTCCACTCTGAGATCCTATAGATCTCTAAAGATGGACCCGGGTGCTCCAAAATGGAGCAGGTCACAGCTTGATGCCGAGCTTCCGGAGACTGTTCGCGAAGCCGCGTGGCGAGTGGGCGTTCGTCAGGCCCATCGAGTACGCGGCATCGCGAACGTGTTCGAGCCAGTCGCCTTCCTTGCGGAGCCCCTCACGCACCCTGTCGCTCCCGTCGCGATGGAGGCTCGGCTTCTTCGGCGGCGCGTTGCCGTTCATCCTCCGGCGGAGCATCTCGCGTGTCGCAGGTGTGATGGCGAAGGCGACCTTGGCGCGGCGGTAGACGGCGCGCACGAGCAGCGGCCACTCGCGCGACGACAGAGGGACGTCGATACCCGCATCGGCGAGTTCGCTCGCGAGGACGGCTTCGAGCGTCGTCATCCCGCCTTCGCCTGGTGTGCCGCTCACGTCTCGCGGCTCCTGCCAGATCGTGACCTCACGCACGCCGAAGAACTCCCCGCGGTCCTGCTCCTTGCGCTCGTCGACGAGGTGTTTGGCCGCCCGCATGACGGCGGTGACGAGCGACGCGAGCTGTGCGGTCTGAGGTGAGGGGTTTGTCACGGCCGAAGGACGCAATCTCTGACCATCGGACGGCGGCACTGAGCCGGCGCCGACAGGAGAACGCGTCATCATGCCCGATACTCTCAACCAGGCCAACGGGGCCATCCCCGACAGCATCACGCCGGTCGCCAAGGCCGACGACTCCATCGTCATCCCCGCGCTTCCCGAGATCAACCTCGGGGAGCTCGCGATGCCCTCGAACGTTGCCGAGGCCACGGAGAAGGCCGAACTCAGCGTCATGCTCGGTATGCCCGGAAAGATGTTCTTCCGGACTCGTCCGGGCTACGTGCTCGGCACGCCCGCCAACCCCATCATCGTCGTCAAGCTCAACGACGAGATTGCTGCGATGCTGGGGCTCCGCAACGAGAAGTACCGCGTCGTCCACCCATCAATCGTCCCGCACCTCGATCGGGCCGACTATCAGCGCGTCGTGCTCCATGCGGCCGTAACCATCCCCGGGGCTCTCCATCTGATCCCCGTGCGGGTGGACGGCGACGATGGGTGGGCCACCTCCGCCCGCAGCGCCGTCGCACAGGCGCAGGTCGGCTGGCTCCGCCTCGTCGCGCGCAAGCAGGGCCAGGGATACGAGATCCGTCACGGCAGCGACGAGAATCCTCCGGCGCCCGCGTGGCCCGCGAACGTGTCGTTCGACACGATCGTGAAGCTCGCGCTGAAGGACCGCATGATCACGGACCTGAACCACCCCGTGGTCCGCGGACTGCAAGGCCGCTGGTGATGCGTGAGGCGGCTCACCGCCCTCACCGAGATATGGTGCGTCGACTTCGAGTATCACGCGCCCGGCGGTGAGCCGCCTCGCCCTATCTGCGTCTGCGGCGTTGAGTTCTGGAGCCGGAGGCAACTGCGCCTCTGGCTCTGGGACGGCGCTCCCGCAGAGCCCCCCTTCGACATCACGTCGACGACCGCCCTCTGCGCCTACGCGGCACAGGCGGAGGCGAGCTGCTTCTTCGAACTCGGGTGGCAGCTGCCGCCCTACGTCATCGACGCGTTCGCCGAGTTTCGCGTCCACACCAACGGGCTCAGGCTGCCCGGCACAAACGGACTGCTCGACGCGATTGAACACTACGGGATTCCGCACCCGACCAACCAAGAGCGGAAGGACCAAATGAGAGACCTCTGCATCAAGGGCGGTCCGTTCTCGGAGGAGCAGGCGAAGGAAATCATGGACTACTGCATGGAGGACGCCGTGGGGCTCGCCAATCTGCTCGCGGCCCTGGAGGCCGACGTGAAGCGCGGATCCAATGCTCGACCTTGATCGCGCTCTGCTCCGCGGGACGTACGCCGTGTGTGTCGCGATGATGGCCCGCATTGGCGTGCCCATCGACATGGTCCTGCTCGGCATGCTCATGGCACGCTGGCAAGACCTCCGCGAACGGATCGCCGCGCGTGCCGCGTTCCGGTACCCCGGCGTGTTCGAGGGTACGACGCTCGTCGAAGAGGGCTTCCGTCAGTTGATCGATCGGCGAGGGTACTGGTGGCCGACGTTGCCCGACGGCGGGCTGAAACTCGACGGTGAGACGTTCGACGAGATGATCGACTTCTACCCGGAGTTCCGCTTCCTACGCGATACGCGCTGGATGCTCCGCCAGACCGCAAAGCTCAAGATCGTCGACTACATTGGCGTGGACGGACGCAATCACGTCGCTTCGGCCCCCTTTTCAGCAAAGACCGGGCGCGATGGGCACTCGACGTCGAAGTCCGTGCTCGCTGCACCCACGTTTCTCCGCTCGATAATCCAGGCTCGTCCCGGGTTCGCACTGCTGTACGCCGACTTCAAGGCAGAGGAGTACGCGCTCATGGCGCGGCTGTCGAAGTGCCCCGGAATGCTCGCCGCGTACGACCTGGCCAAGCGCGGGCTGGGTGACGTCTACTTCGAGTTCGCCAAGGCAGCCCGGGCCGTCCTTCCCGATGCACTGCGCAAGGATCACGAGGAGATCCGCGAAATCTACAAGACGGTGGTCCTCGCCGTTGCGTACGGCCAGGGTGCGCTGTCGCTGGGGCGCCGCCTGAAGACCCCGAGCGACTACGCGCAACGGATCCTCGACCAATTCAACACCGCATACCCCGAATGTCGAGACTTCGGCAATCGCGTCTATGTGACCTCGCAGATGCGAGGTCGGATGCGCGCCGAACTCGGTTGGAAGATGTGGGTAACGCCGCTCACCAACGAGGAGCTGTCCATCAAGAACTGGCCGATCCAAGCCTGTGCGGCCGAGATCCTGAAGGTTGCCGTTGTCCTTGCGTTCCGCCGTGGCATTCGCCTGTGCGGCGCGCTTCACGACGCGGTGCTCGTCGAATGCAGGGAGCAGGACGTGGACTCGACGACCAAACAGATCACCGCCGTGATGCAGGAGGCAAGCGCCAACGTGCTGGGAGGCTTCGAGCTCGCCGTCGACGTCAAGGCGTTCGCCCACCCCGACCACTTCCACGACAAGCGTGGCGTCGACACCTGGAACGAGATCCGTGAGGCCCTGGGATGGACGTGAAGTTCTTGAAGGGTCCGATCCCATGGCCCTGGCTCCTGGCAGCAGTGCATCTGCGAGGAAGCGCCTTGGCCGTCGGCGTTCACCTTTGGCTCTGGTCGGGGATCCGCAAATCGCCGACCGTTCCGTTGAATCTCTCACGCCTGCCCATCCCCCGTGCTGCGGCCTCGCGTGCTCTCCGCGACCTCGAGGAGGCCGGCCTTATTCGCGTCGATCAGAAGCGAGGACAAAAGCCCGTCGTCACCATCGTCAACAGACCGTAATTCCACTTCAGACAACCTCTGGTTTGCCACCAATTGTGGCCAAATCCGCCGCCGTGTTTTCCTACAATTGTTGGGCGAATTGCCCAACGATACGAATACGGAAAGGCGGATACCCAGATGGCAAAGAAGACCGCGAAGCGCACGGCGACCAAGCGCACCAGCAAGCCCGCGGCGAAGACGGCCGCCCCTAAGGTCCGGCCCATGAACGCGCGGCTCGCCAAGATGACGGCCGAGCCGGTGAAGACCGAGAAGGCCGCCAAGCCCGCGCCGAAGTTCAGCTGTCTGTGCGGCTGCGGGCAGCCCACTAAGCGTGATTGGGCGCAGGGGCATGATGCCAAGGCCAAGAGCCAATTGATGGTTAAGCTGGGCAGTGGGTTTGGCGCGGCGCTGGCTGCGGCGGGTAGCGTGGCGACCCTTGCCCGCAAGTGTGGCTACGTCGGCGGCCGTGAGCCCGCACCGGCGAAGAAGGCGGCCTCGAAGTGAGCCGGTTTCAGCTCGGACTCGCGGTCGCCACACCTAGCGCCCTCGCGGCGCTAGGCCCGGTCCGGGTCGCCCTGCTCCTCTCACGCCACGCCCGCGGGGACTGGGGCGATCTCGAGCCCGAGGACAAGGCAGCCAACGAGGACGCCATCGCGCACGGCGACAGGATCCTGTCCCGCTATGACGTCGGCGGCGAGTGCTACTACGTGATCAGCGAGGCGGATCGGTCGAGCACCTGCGTGATGCTCCGGTCCGAATACTAGGGCCGGCCCGAGGGTCCCCAACTGCGCAGGGTTGTCGGGTGATCCTCGCCCGACAACCCCCGGCCGGTCGTCGCCGGCCGAGGGTTCGCGCACTTACGGGCCTCGCTACGCAAACATTTCACGCATTCGCCGTGGCACGAAAATCGCGCCGTCGAGGAAATGCCCCAAGGCCGGAGGTCGGGCCTCTTCCGCAGTATCAGCGAACGCAGTTCGCGAACGAGCTGCGGAAAGACGAGACGACACATGGCGAGGACGAAGAACGCGAAGGCTGCGGCGCGTGCGAAGGCGATCCAGATGATCGACAAGCTGATCGACGACACACTGCTCATGGCAGGGCAGTTCCGCTGGCAGGCGCGAATGATCGCCTCGTGGACCGACGAGGCGATCCTCGCCGGGCGTGACGAGGTCAGCATGCGCGCTCGCGAGTTTCAGGGGTGGATCATGACCCAGATTCTGGATGGCGAGTCGAACGAGCTCCTTGCCGCCCGCGATGAGGCCTTCGACGCGGCCGGTCATCTCCTGGGGGTGATTGAGGCTCGCGTCGCGATGGTGCGGAAGAACGCGAAGCCGGTTGTGGATGCGGTGAAGGCGAAGAAGATTCGTCTGCAACCGGTCCAACATATCGTTGCCTCAAAGCCTGCCCGCCGTAAGAAGACGGTCCTGATCCTTCTCCCAGAGGAGAAGTTCGCGAAGCTGGATAAGGACATCCGCGACCCTGACGAGCTGATGGCTGCGATAAAGGCACTCCGTCACTAATCACATAGTTGGCATATCGCCAATTCCCGCGACAGGCCCGGCGTGCTCCGATAGCACGCTGGGCCTCGCCGTTCTTGGGACCCAGTTATCAGGAGACGTAGATATGGATACCAAAGTCAGACACCTAAGAGCGCTTCCGGACCTGTCCGGAGCGCAGTTCGTTGGCGTGGACGTGCCGATCCCGGAGTCGCTCCGCGCGAAGGCCCTCGGTCTGGCGGAAATGCCATCGCCATCCTCGCTGTCCAAGCCGCAGCCGTTCATGCTCTCCGCGAAGGAGGCCGCGGCACTCCTCGGCTGCAGCTTGTCCGCGTTCTACCAGAGGGTGGAGCGGCGACAGGTGGCCGGCGTCGTCTATGTCGGCTCGAAGATCACGGTGAACCGAGCCAAGCTCATGGCCTCGCTCGAGAAGGAGGGCCGGCGGTGCCGTTCACGCTCTGGCCGTTGATCGAGAAGGGCGAGCGCGTCCCCGACACGTGGATGGCGCGCTTCAAGCTGTACCGCCCTGACGGGACGGTGTGGCCCGCCGGCAAGAACGACAAGGGCTCCCGCAAGCGCATCAAGGCGAAGACCGAACCCAAGGCGCGCGAGGAGGCGGCGAAGTATGAGGCGCACCTGATTGCGAAGTTCGGAACGGAGTACCGGGAGAAGGAGACCCGCGAGCGCGAGGCGGCGGAGCGGGTGAAGGCAAAGGTCCCTCTGTTCGGTGACTGGACGAAGTCCTGGCTGCGGTACATCAAGCCGGACACGAAGCCGTCCTCGTACGACAGCATCGTCTCCATCCTCGACATCCACCTTCTGCCGTTCCTCCGCAGTGTCCGCCTCGACCTCATCACGAACCGTGAGATCGCTGAGCTGCGCGTGAAGTTCCACGAGGGCGGCTACCCGGACACGAAGGGGAAGCCGGTCAAACCGACGAGCAGCCAGAAGACGATCAACAACCGGCTTAGCACACTCCGGAGCTCCCTCGCGCACGCCGTCAAGGTCGGTGACCTATCCGCCATGCCGTGCAACATAGAGATTCCGCCGGTCGAACCGGACGAGGCAGCCTTCTACACTCCGGACGTCTACGGGAAGCTCTGTGAGGCGGCCCTTGGAATCGGGCTGATCGAGTACAATGCAGTCCTCCTTGCCGGCAACCAGGGCATGCGGAGGAACGAGTGCATCTCGCTCCGCTGGTCGGACATCGACTTCGACAAGAGCGAGGTCGTGATCCGCCGGTCCGTCTACGTGAAGAAGGGCGAGCGGCTGGAATCGACGCCGAAGGGCGGGAAGATCAAACGCCTGCCCGCATCGAAGCGCCTAATGGCTGCGCTCAAGAAGCTCCACGCGCAGCGGAGGGGCGACCACGTGCTGACGAGGGAGGGCGGCAGTCCGTGGACGCCCAAGGTCTTCCGCCGCACGATCGAGAAGATCGAGAAGGCCGCCGGGCTCGAGGTGACGGGACGGATCCACGTCCTAAGGCACAGCTTCTGCTCGTCGCTTGCCGCCAAGGGCGTCGCCCCCATCGTCATCCAGGCGCTGGCTCGACACGCGAACATCAGAACCACAGAGCGCTACACGCACCTACAACCAGGTGCGCTCCGAGAGGGTATCGACGCGCTCAGCCGGGAGGGCGAGTGAGGACCCTGCCACGTGTCCCCGGCGTGTCCCCGTGTCCCAGGACACGGCAGGACACGGCAGGATGCCGGAGGACCGACGACCCCACGAGACCCCAGCAAGAACGGCCTCTCCTGCGTCCGGGCCGTGTTTGGACCACGGGACGGTCGCGAGTTCGATTCCCGGCGCCTCCACCACGAGACCCCGGTTTTTCCGGGGTCTTGTCGTTTTGTGGGGAGCGTGCCAAGCCCACGACGCTCGAGGCATGCGCTGTGGACGCTGGTATCGGTGACGAGAGCAGCGACGATGGGCGGCTGCGCAGGTTTCCTCGCTAGAGTTCCCTGATCGCTCGGCGCGGCGTACAACTCGTCTGGCTCACTTCGTACCATCGATGGCTCAGTCGCATTCTCACGCCCGTCGCTGGCTGGCGTCGGCCGCCGTGCTGCTGCTGCTGGCAGCCGATCCGGGCGCCGCGTCGGCCGACGAAAGGGATGGTGGCCCCCATCTCCGCTCATCGACGTCGCCAGTGACCGACTCCCGCGCGGCGACGGCTGAGGCTGTGGAGCCGATCGCGCTGCGCTACGAGGGGCGCGATGGCTGCCCGACAGGAGCCCACTTCCTCGGGCGGATCATCACGCATACTTCACACTGGACGCTCGCAAACGCGGAGGACAACGCGCGCCTCTTCGTGGCTCGCGTCGAGCGTGGCTCCAAAGGATACACGGGAAGCCTCAGCGTTACGGGGACCGACGGCGCGAAGTCGATTCGAAAAGTCGCGGGATCGTCGTGCGACGAGGTCGTCCGCGGGCTCGCGATGATCACGGCTGTCGCGATCGATCCGACGGTGATCGACGCGCGTCCCGACGTCGTCGAGGACGAGCCCCTACCTGTGCCGCCCGTCGAGAACGCGCCACCTTGCCCGGTACAACCAGCCGAAAAGCGCTCGCCTATCTCGCGCCTTCATCCGGCTTCGCCGCCAAAACGGTACGCCGTCGTGTACGCGGAGGGAGGTCCCGGTGTCTCGTCAGCGTTGGTCGGCTCGCCCGTCACGATCATCACCGTCGAAGTCGGGGTCCGTCTTCCTCCTCTTCGAAGGCGGTGGCTCGCTCCTTCGTTCACCTTGGGATTTCGGCAGAGCTTACCGTGGGGCACTCAAAGCGGCACGGGTCAATCGCAATTTCTCTGGACGGCCGGGGCAGTCGGCGTATGCCCCGTCGCGTTTCCCGCCGGAGAATCGCTCGACGTCACGCCGTGCGTTTCGGTGGATGCAGGCACCCTCTTCGCGAAGACGACAGGGTTGCCGCGTAACGACCTCGCGCATCGCTTTTGGCTCGATGTCGGACTGAACGCAGGCATTCGATGGGCGCTCAGCCCGAAGGCATCGCTTCGTGCGCTGGCGGGGGTGGTTTTTCCGCTTACCCGCGATCGCTTCTTGCTCGAGGACGCGTCGCTCGTCTCGCAGGCCCCGCCCGTCGGCGTCGCCGGCGAGCTTCGTTTCGGATGGCAGCTCTGAGACGATTTACGTGATCGGTTGAGGCTCGCTCCCGGATTAACGTCGGTGAACGCAGCAACCGCCGTCGCACTGCCCGTCGAGAGGAGCGACGACTTGACGAAGCAAGATGCGCGTGCCGCTCGGCTCCGCACGCTCGTCGAAGGGTACTACGGCCAGGTCTGGCGGCTCCTATCTCACTTCGGCGTGCCGAGGGATCTGCTCGACGACGCCGCGCAGGAGGTCTTCCTCGTCGCCGCTAGGCGGATCGACGAGATCCGAGTCGATCGCGAGAAGGCGTTCCTCTCCGGCACGGCGTTTCATATCGCTCGCCGCATCTCGCGCAAAGGCTCACGCGAAGACGTCACAGAGGACATCGAAGCGGAGCCCGATCCCGCGCCCAGCCCCGAGACGTCGCTCGCCGACAAGCAGGCGCGTGAGCTGCTCGAAAAGCTGCTCGATACACTCGAGACCGATCTCCGGATGGTCTTCGTCCTCCACGAGATCGAGGGCCTCTCCAGTAGCGAGATCGCGTCGATCGTCGGGGTTCCTGTCGGGACGGCCGTTTCCCGTCTCCGGCGCGCCCGGGAAAAGTTCCAGACCGCTGTTGAAGCGCACCAGAAGCACTGGCGAGGAAAGCCGTGAACGACGAGCGTCCGCTCTCCGAGACCGATCCGCTGGTGGCACGACTCATCGAAGCCGCGCGGCGAAGGGAGCCGCCGCGCGAAGGACTGGCGGCCACGCTCGAAGCAGTTTCGGCGATATCGACACCAGCCTCGGCGCTCGTTCCTTCGAGGGATACCTCCAACGCTACGTCCCCGACTTCGTCGTTCGCCCTCAAGGCCGCGCTTGGTCTGGGGCTATGCGCGCTCTTGATCGGAGGCCCCTTCGTCGCGTTCCCCGAGGCCGCTTCGCCTGCGGGGGTTCGAGAGACCGACGCCCCCCCTGCGACGTTTCGAAACGAGAACAGTCCACCTGCGGTGCTTCGAGAGGCCGACGACCCGTCTGCAGCTGCGGTGGAGCTTCAAACTCCACCTCCAATGACGCCACTGCCCGCTGCGGAAGAGCGGCCATCCGTACGGCCGTCGATACGGGTAGAAGATCTCCCATCCGCAATCGTTGCCTCACCGGCGAGGCCCCGCGAAGCGGCACAAGGCTCGCTCGCCGACGAGCTGGCCATGCTCGAGCAAGCAAGGACGCTGCTCTCTTCGGGGCAGAGTGGCCCCTGTCTGTCGCTACTGAATCGCTACGCTGCACGCTACCCGAACGGCGCGTTCGCGGACGAGGCCGAAGTTACCCGAATCGAGGCGCTACAGGCAGCCGGCGAGGCAGCGACTGCCGCTTCTCGCGCTCGCGCGTTCCTGTCCCGCCGGACCGACAGCCCGCACGCAGGCCGCGTGCGGTCGATACTCCAAAGGACAGAGTCACGATGAATATCCGTATGAACAGTGGGCGACGGCACTCCGTCGTCTGGGCTTTGGGCGCTATAGCCGCCACGGTGATCGCGTGCGTCTCAGGCGACCGCGTCACCATCGGTGGTGACGATGGGACGGACGGCGGCCAAGGACAAGAGGCCGGCACGCCGGGTGTCTTCGCAGAGCCGCCCAGCGTCGACAGCGGCAACGGCGCGTGCGCGGCCCTCGGCTGCAACAAAGTCGACATCCTCTTCGTGGTCGACAATTCGCTCTCGATGGGGAGCGCGCAGCGCGCCTTGAGTGAGGCGTTCCCGACATTCTTTGATCGAATCACTACGCAGCTCAAAGACACCGACTTCCACCTGATGCTCGTCGACACCGATGCCTCGGGCTACGAGAGAACTTGCGCCAGCAGCTGTCCCACGCCCGACTTCGACGCCTCGGACAGTACAGAAGCTTCACTCGTCTGCCGCGGCTTCTCATGTGCATCGATCAATGAGCGTGGCGCGTGCGACGTCACGCTTGGGGCGGGTGTTACGTATCCGGTCGGAACGAACACCTCGAACCGCAACTGCAATTTCCCTGCGGGACGCCGGTATCTTACGTCCAAAGACGAGAACTTGGCGGAACGTTTCTTGTGCAGCGCGGCCGTCGGCACCGCAGGAAATGGAGATGAGCGGCCGATAGGCGCCATGCTCGCGGCGCTCGAGGTGGAATCGCAAAAGGGAGGCTGCAACGAAGGATTCTTGCGTGACGATGCGCTGCTCGTCGTCGTGATCGTGAGCGACGCAGGCTCGACAGCGTCGGAGCTCGACACCGCGTCCACTGCGGAATGGCGAAACCGGCTACTCGCGCTCAAGTGCGGGCGCGAGGAGGGCGTCGTCGTGACGACGATCAGCCACGACGGTTCACAGATCGCGCCTTGGTACTCCAAACTATCAGAGCCAGTCACACTGGTCGGATGGAATGACAGCCTAGCATCTCAGTGGAACACCTATTGTATGCAGGTGCCGGAGAATGACGAGTGCTGCTGCGGAAACCTCCCTTTCCGGTTCCCATGCCCCGCCTGCACGAGCCAGCCACCTCCGTGGGAGCAATGCTGGTTCGCCTTTACGGGTTACGGAGCGCCGCTGGTACGCTTTGCTGATTCGTTCGGCGAACGAGGCACGCATCGCGAACTCTGCGATGATTTCAGCGACGTTCTCGACGGCACCCTGGAGACCGTCAAGAAGGCATGTGTACTTCTAAAGTAGCAAACGTCGAGACGAGCGCGCGTAGAGACTCGTATTATCGCTTACCAAGGTGAGCCTTCGCGCACCACACGCGACGTGTGTACCGCCGGACGCGCTTCGTCACTGTCAACTCACTCCGGCACGTGACGAAAACTGTCATGCCGTCTTCGGGGCGGGGTGACGCCGCCCTCGACATCGGCGCGCGCCGTCTTCGAGGCGGGGTCCGGGGGTATCACGTCCGTCTCGAACGGGCCCAGGCCGTGCCCCAGCAGGACGACGTCGATGGGCAACGTGTGCTCTACACGCGGACGACATGCCGTCGGCAGAGCCCGGCCTCGCCCCGCATGACCCACGGCCGAACCGGCCCAGTTCGCGGTCGGGCCGAACGGCGGGCCACTCGCGAACGTTCATCAACGCTTGAAGATGTTGATGAGCACGTGAAGACGCGGGAATATGGTGAAGTTCACCGGTGAAGAACA